>JAAUYD010060603.1_pt1 | contig 12224 bp, 6 predicted proteins | sample 7278101 | NCBI WGS metagenome assembly JAAUYD01 (sample SAMN14350128, study PRJNA611818) | marine sediment metagenome | isolation source: surface marine sediment (0.6m) | place: French Polynesia: Moorea | collected 2018-08 | reverse complement strand
TTTCTTGCCTCCCAGCCGTCTTACACTCCCTCCCTTGGCAGTCTCGCTAGTTCCTAACGAGAGTATCCGTAAGGCTTCGTTTCTAATATTTATTGAGGCGTTTATGTCGCGTTAAAGAAGGCAGGAGGCAGGAGTAGTGGGTTCAAAAATAGTTGGTGATCTGTTTTCCGTGAGCAGGGGAAGCAGAGGAGGAAGTGCGATTTCCCCTCTGCTTCCCCTGCATCCGTTGCTTCCCCTGCTTGTCTCAACACGCGGGCCGAGCAGTATTGTTTCCACCCTGACCCAAGAAAAAATGGTAGTTATTGACTAGATACTTCAGTTTAATAATTGGGCAACCTAAGAATGATTCCTATAGTAAACGAGCTTATTTCTAGTCAAATGAATACAATATTAGTCGTAGACGATATGAAGGCGGAATTAGACCTAATCAGCCAATATTTAATCAACGCTGGTTATAGGGTTATTACTGCTAGTGATGGTAAAGAAGCCTTAGAAAAAGTGATTGACAATAAACCCGATGCCATTCTAACAGATTGGATGATGCCCAATATGGGAGGCTTGGATCTCTGTCGTCAACTGAAGAAAAAACCCGAAACTGCCGATATTCCTGTGGTTGCTTGTACTGTTAAAAATCGTGATGTTGATAAGATGTGGGCCAGTAAACAAGGGGTTAAAGGGTATGTGGTTAAACCCTGCACAGAAGAAGACATTATTAGTGCCTTGCAAGCTGCCATGGCCTAACAAGGGGTTGTAATCTCACTTATACACTGCGATCTCTATCACAGTTTTGTAATTTGCTGGCAAATATATTGAAGCTACTGCCCTAAAGGTTAAGAGGTAATTAAGGCAGACATTGGCTTTTTAGGTATTATCTCTTATCCTATTACTTTTTGATAACCATGTCCACAGCCACCAGTTCTCTTTCCCGTCTACAAGAACTCCTTCCCCAACTTTTTGAAACCCCCGATGTACAAGGGGAACCTTATTTGCGTTGTCAGCTAACTGCACAAATGAGTGGGTTAGTGTCTATGGAGTTTGTTCAAGAATCGTTATTAGTTTCTGGGGAACACATTACTTTTATTCCCAATATGTCATCGTTTGTGATGGGTTTAATGAGTTCTCGCGATCGCGTTTTTTTTGTGATTGATCTGCCTCATCTATTAGGGTTAGCCTCCCCTTGTCCCTTATTACAAACCTATCAGATGATTGTGCTTCGTATCTCACCGTTGATGTCTCAACCAGCTAACCCAGACAAAGAGATGTTTTTGGGTTTAGTCGTTCCTCGCATTCAAGGGGTGATGCGGGTGATGTCTGAGGAAAGGGAAACCGATCAAGAAGACTTTTCCTCTGAGTTAACCCCTTATCTCCAGGGAAGGATCATGGACTCAGGTGAACCCTTACCTATCCTTAATTTAGCTGCCATTGTCGAGCAAACCCTCCATAGATAGTCATCCGTTAAATACGATAACCCTCCTTGATTAATCACTGGTTACCGTTTGTTGTTATTTGTAATCATAAAAGCCTCATGACTACTCACAAAAACTCACTGAATGTAGTTTCAAAAGATGATTCTCTCAATCATCATCATTTAATAATAGAATCAAGCCAACCTCAGACTTCTCCCTCCCCAGACAACCGAGAAAAACAGGAACTTAAGAAAGGTGGGAGTTTGCGTCGTCGCTTATTGATGACGATTTTACCCACTATCCTCATTCCTTTAGGATTTGCGAGTGCCATCTCCATTAAGATAGTCAACGCTGATAGAAAACAGGACATTCTTGAAGACGCAGAAAGAACCGTTGTGATTGCCAGTTCTCTGACAGAGCAATTTCTAGAAAAAGCGTTGAATTTGAGTAACTTATTAGCAGCGAGTCCTTTGGTGCTGGAAACGGTAGAATCTGGCACCCAAAAAGTCGAATCTCTGGGGTTATTGCAACAACCCATCGAGCAAGTGGAACAAGCGTTTGCCGAGACTAAATTACTCTCACCTAACCAAACCCTTAATGATTATCTGAGAACCATCGTTAAATATAACGATCTCGCTGAGATCATTCTCACTGAGCGCAATGGCTTTAATGTGAGCTATAATCTCCCCACTTCAGATTTTGTCCAGAGAGATGAACAATGGTGGCAAATTGGCGAAAAAGAAGGAGCCAAGATACTTGAACCTGAATTTGACGAATCCACTCAATCAGCCGTTTTAGAATTGGTCAATACAGTTAAACATCCCCAAACAGGAGAGTTGCTGGGGGTAACTAAAATTGGTTTCTCTCTCGCTAAATTTGATGACAAGTTAGCTTCATCCGTTGGGGTTGGGCTTTTAGGGTCCCAAACCTTACAAATTATTGACGGAAACACCAGCAAAGCCCTGAATACGTTTACCTCTGAGGGAGCAACAGAATTAGGGGAGATTGTTGGTGGAGAAGCGATCACCGAAGCGGTTAAATTTTTCGATCAGACCATTCATGAGGCAGAGAAACATGAAGAACAAGGCTACGAACAGAGATTTATGGCTTTAGAAGGCCGTAACGGTATCTCTGATGTAAAGTTTGAAAGGGAAGAAACAGATGAGGAGGAAGCCAGTTTTGTCGAAGAACGCAATATTCTCTCCTTTGAAGTTGGAGGCAAATATTTTCATCTCAAACAGATCCCTAGTACGCACTTGATCGTCGTCTCTTCTGTTGAGAAAGCAGACATTGAGGCACAAGGACGGAAACTGATCACTATTTTTGCCTTAACTACCTTAATGTTAGGGAGTGTGGCCACTGGGATCATTATTCTCTTATCTCAAAAATTGTCCGAACCCTTAGCGAACTTAGTGAAGAAAGCAGAACAAGCAGCAGAGGGAGACTTAGACGTTGAAGCCCCCTTAGAAGGAACTCAAGAAACTCGAATCCTAGGAGATAGCTTCAACAACTTAGTGACCAAGGTTAAAGGATTAGTACAAGAACAAGTAACTGTTGCGCAAGAGAAACAACAAGAAAAAGAACAACTCGAACAAGAAATTTATCAACTGCTAGAAGAATTACAAGACGCAGTAGATGGGGATCTTACGGTTCGTGCTAGTTTAACTTCTATGGAAATGAGTACCGTTGCTGACTTATTTAACGCCATTATTGACAGTCTGCGAGACATCGCTATTCAGGTGAAAAACTCTAGCGCTAGAGTAAGTAACGCCTTGGGAGAGGATAAACAGTCCATTCAACAGTTAGCCCAACAAGCTTCTCAAGAATCAGAAGCAACCATGAAAACCTTGGGTTCGGTAGACGAGATGTCCCAGTCTATCCAAGCAGTGGCCAAAAATGCCAACCAAGCAGCCACCCTTGCCAATGATACCTATGGGGTAACACAAGATTCCGCAAAAGCGATGGATGACACCGTTAATAGTATTGTCAGTTTGAAGACAACCATTGCCGAAACGGCCCAGAAAATGCGGCAATTAGAAAAATCCTCCCAAAAGATTTCCCAGGTTGTCTCCTTAATTGAAGAAATGACCTTCAAAACCAACCTTTTAGCTATTAATGCCGGACGTTCTGAAGAACAGGGAGAAGGGTTTGCGATTTTTGGGGAACAACTGGCGTTATTAGCGGAACAATCTGCTACAGCAACGAGAGAAATTGCCAATATTGTGGCCAATATTCAACGAGAAACCCAGGAAGTGGCTAATACCATGACCATCGGGACGACTCAGGTGAACGATACCACCCAATTAGTGGAAACCACCAAAGGGCAATTAGAACAGGTTTTAGAGCGTTCTCGTAGCATTAATGACCTGATGAAATCTATTTCCGAAGCCACCATTTCCCAGACAGATACTTCTCAAACCGTTACCCAGTTAATGGAAGAAATTGCCCAATATTCTAAACAACGCTTAACAGCTTCGGAAACTGTCGCCCATTCTATGGAAAAAACCGCCCATGTTGCCCAAGAATTAGAAGCTACTGTTGAACAGTTCAAAGTTGAAAAGTAGTTAACAAAACTGATGACTGATAACTGATAACTGATAACTGATAACTAAAAATGACTCAATCTTCAGAGAAAACCAGCCTAAATCTGTCAAACTCAAAAGTGTTTGACACCGTAACCGCAGAAGACAGAATGGAGACACCTTCTCCTAAACCTTCCTCAAAATCGAATGGATTAGTTAAATTTTGGAATAATTTACCCCTACAAACGAAAATTACCACCTTGTTATTGGTGGCTGCTACGATTCCCGTCATTGCGGTGACTCAAGGTACTGTGGCTTCTGCGAGACGAGAATCCGTCAGTAATCTACAACAAGTGTTAAACACCGACTTAGTATTACTCGAAGACGAAATTAATGCCCAAAAACAACAACTCGAAGCCACTGCTAATACTTTAGCCCTTTCCGTTCAAGCCTCGAAAATTAATCCAGCCACAGCCGAAACGTCTCAATTACAAGAACTACAGGCTTTAATTACAGCTACCCAAAAGCAACAACCCAATGCTAGTTTTTACCTCATTACGGATGACCAAGGAAATAGCATTGCTCAGTCCATACAAAGAGTAACAGACGACTTCGATAATTATCCTTTGTTACCCGCTCAGGAATCTGTCCAAACAGCTTTAGAACCCGTTCGATTAAACCCTGGTATTTCCCTCAAAGACGTTCCCATTGTCAACAATACCTTAACCTTATCCCGTCCTTTATCGGGGTTTGAATTACTCAACGCCCAAGTTTTGCAACGGTTAGGACTGGAAAAACAAGCCTTCATTGGCTTGCGTCAACAGAAAATAGAGGGTTTACCTGAACCGAAAAAACCCTATCCTGAAGGCACTTTTGATATTGACCAAGGAAAAGCCGGGTTTGTTTTAATGGCTACCCAACCCATTAAATTAGCCAACAATAAAGTGGGAACCGCTATTGTCGGAACCTTAGTGAATCGTAACTTTGAGATGGTTGATCGTCTCAAAGATGTGACTGGGGTTCCGACTGCCACTATTTTTGCTCAAGATTGGCGGGTGAGTACCAACGTCCCTTACACCGATGAAAAAACCAGGGCCATTGGCACCAGGGTATCTCGTGAGGTAGCAGATATGGTTTTAAATAAAGCCCAGGTTTATAAAGGACAAGCCAATATCATTGGGATTGAATATTTAACCGGATATAGCCCCATTTATGACCATAACCAGCAAATTAATCGAGAACAAGCAAAACCCATTGGTATTGCTTATGTAGGAACTCCTATGACAGAAGTGAATGAGGATCTACAACAAATTACTCTGGTCGGTTATGGTATTGGGGGTGGCGTATTGTTGATTTTTGCTATTATTCTCATTGTCACTCCCTCAGATACCGGGATTTCCCGTCAATTGAAACAACTGACCCACTTTGCAGGAAAAGTGGCCTCTGGGGAACCCGGCGTGAGACTAGAAGAAAGCGATCGCCAGGATGAGATTGGGGTGTTAACCCGTAACCTCAATGAAATGGCTCAAAATATTGATACCAACTTAGAACAAAGACAACAAGAAGCCGAACGACAACGACAACAGAAAGAAAAACTAGAACAAGAAATTGCCCAACTCCTAGGAGATGTGGGAGGTGCAATGGATGGGGATCTCACGGTTCACGCTGACTTAACCTCTATAGAAATGAGTACCGTAGCTGACTTATTTAACGCGATTATCGATCACCTCAAAGACATTGCTATTCAGGTAAAAACCTCCACCACCCAAGTCAGTTCATCCTTAGGAGACAATGAACAGTCCATCCAAGCTTTAGCCCAACAAGCTATTGAAGAAGCCGAAGCGACCCGTCAAACCTTGGGATCGGTAGAAGAGATGTCCCATTCCATCGAAGCTGTTGCCAACAATGCCAATCAAGCAGCAACTCTGGTGGATGACACCTATACGGTAACGCAAGAAGGCGCAAAAGTCATGGATGAAACCGTTAATAGTATTTTCCAGTTGCGGACAACGGTAGGGGAAACCGCCAAGAAAATGAAGCGGTTAGGAGAGTCGTCTCAAAAGATTTCTCAGGTTGTCTCCTTAATCGAAGAAATGGCACTAAAAACCAATTTATTAGCCATTAACGCCAGTGTAGAAGCCCGTCGTGCAGGAAAACAAGGGGAAGGTTTCATGATTGTCGCCGAACAAGTAGGGGCGTTAGCGGAACAGTCAGCCGCTGCGACTAAAGAGATTAGCAACATCGTTGAAGCCATTCAGGAAGAAACCCAAGAAGTCACGCAAGCTATGGAATTAGGCACGTCACAGGTGGTGGATAGTACCCGCCTCGTTGAAGGGACGAAACAACGGTTACAGCGGGTTCTAGAGCGTTCTCAGACCATTAACGAGTTAATGCAATCTATCTCCCAAGCAACCGTTTCCCAAACCGACACTTCCCGTACTGTAACCGAACTGATGCAGCAAATTGCCCAACAGTCTCAACAACGTTCCACTGCTTCTCAAACCGTTGCCCAATCGATGCAAGAAACCGCCCAAGTTGCCCAAAAATTAGAAGCGGCCGTTGAACAGTTCAAAGTTAATTAATTCTAAATTCTCAATTCTAAATTCTCAATTCCCAATTCCCCCCATGGATCAAGAACAACAAGTCCGTCTTAATTTTCTCGATGAAGCCCACGATTGCTATGATTCGATTGAATCGGCGTTATTAGGGTTAAGAACCTCCAATGAGGTCACTCAACAATTGGATCTCGCCCTGCGCTCGGCTCACTCTGTTAAAGGAGGGGCAGGAATGATGGGCTTTACGACCCTTTCTCAAGTAGCCCATTGTCTTGAAGACTTCTTCAAAATTTTACGGGTTCGTCACCCTTCCACCCCCATTACCACTGAAGTCGAAACCCTGCTTTTACAAGGGGTTGATCGTCTGCGTCAGGTGAATGAATTACATCGTCAAGGGACAGACATTAATGCTCAGTGGTTGAAACAGCAAGTTAACCCCATTTTTGAACAGTTACGCCACCATTTAGGGGATCTCCAAGAAGAGGACGAAAATACCTTATTTTCCCAAAATTCAGGAAATGAACCCGTTTGGTTGATGTTTGAGGAAGGGGTAGAAACGATCTTAGATCAGTTTGAGCAAGACTATCCTCATCTATCTCCGACTGAGTTATGCCAAACCCTAGCGATGACCGCAGAACAGCTATTGGCCTTTGGTCAAATGGCGGATCTTGATCCTTTTATGCAGTTGTGTCAGTCGGTTCAACATCAAGTAACCATAGCGACAGTAGAACAGTTACCCGCTTTGACGCAACAAGCGTTAACCCTGTGGCGACGTTCCCACGCTTTAGTCATACGCGGTAGCTTTGAGAAACTGCCCTCTTGCTTAGGACGTTCTTTTGGTAATGATGATCAGGTTCAAAACCCTAGTGCTAGAGTTTTAGGGTTAGAGGAGAACTCTGAGCAACGCTTATCTTTCGCTGAAGAGGAATTAACCGATTTTACTGAGCTTCAAGACGCAATAGAACAAGCGTTAGACTTATCCACTCAACCCCTTTTAGAAAGTCCTATTTTAGAAAGTAAGGAGCAGGACGTAGAGAGTCAGGAGAATAAGTTAGATTCTAGCCGTCAAACCCTAACTCAACATCCTACTCCCCAACCAACGGGTAAAACGGTTCGGGTTCCCGTGGAGCAACTTTATCAAATTAATACCCTCTTTGGGAAATTAGTGCTAGAGCGCAATAGTATTAATCTGCGTTTAGAGCAACTAACCAACTTTGTGACACTGATGCGTCAACGGATGAGTCAGTTAGAACAATCGAATAACCACTTAAGAACCTGGTATGACAAAGCTTCCTTAGAAGGAATTGTAGTTAGGAGTCAGGAATTTGGTGTTAGTCATCAGTCATCAGTCATCAGTTATCAGTTGGAAAGGAGTTCTCAGGATCAATCTATAGTGAGTTTAAAGAGTGATCTCAGAGAGTTTGATCGCCTGGAAATGGATCGCTATAGTGATCTACATTTAATCTCTCAAGAACAAATCGAAACCATTGTCCAGTTGCAAGAAGTCACCTCCGATATCGACTTAGGGTTACAAAAAATGACCCAAGCGGTTCAAGACTTCAACCAAACCACGCGATCGCTACAAAATAATGTTACCCAAGTCCAGATGCAACCTTTTACTGACTTGGTTAAACCCTTTCCTCGGTTGGTTCGGGATCTCAGTCTTGAGTCGGGTAAAGAAGTGACCCTGAAAATTGAAGGGGAAACGACTCTGATCGATCGCACTATGGTCGAAACCCTCAACGCTCCTTTAATGCACCTTATTCGTAATGCGTTTGCTCATGGGATCGAAGACAAGACCCATCGTCTCTTAGCAGGGAAACCGCCAGAAGGAACCATCACCCTACAAGCGGTTAACCGAGGAACCCACACCCTTATCACCGTTAAAGACGATGGGAAGGGTCTTGACATCGACAAAATTGGTCAGCGTCTCAGAGAAATGGGGATAACGGAGTCAGAAATTGCTCAAATGTCCACTCAAGACCTTCTTGACTATATTTTTCAACCTGGTTTTAGTACCAGCGAAACAGTCACGGAACTTGCCGGCCGTGGGGTGGGGATGGATGTGGTCCGAACCAATCTTCAAGATATTCGTGGGGATATTCGAGTGGAAACCGAAGCCGGAAAAGGAACCACTTTTATCCTCAAAGTCCCCTTTACCCTCTCTATTTTACGGGTGATGTTAATCGAACGATCGGGTCTTATTTTTGCGGTTCCCTCTAACAGTGTTCGAGAGGTGTTTCCCTTAAAGGTTGAAGGAGTGGAAGACGTAGAGGAAATCACTTGGCAAGAGGAAACGATCCCCCTGTTACATCCAGAAAAAAGTCTGCGCTTTAATCGACTCCATAAACCCTTGGAAATGTCGGGTCATCCCATCATCAATCAACCCACTGCTTTGATTTTTGCTAGTGATACTACCTTGGGTGCCATTCATATTGATCGGGTGTGGGGGGAACCAGAAGTGGCCATTCGACCCATTGAAAGTCCCTTACCTCTGCCTATGGGTATCATCAGTTCTATGATGTTGGGGGATGGTCGAGTGGTTCCTTTGGTTGATCCACTGCAACTCCTACAAGACGGTTTAGACACTGTATTAACACCTATCTCCCCATCTTCTGGTTCCTTAACCCAAGAAACCGTGAAGACAATTCTCGTGGTCGATGATTCCATTAACGTTCGTCGTTATTTAACCTTAACTCTAGAAAAAGCTGGCTATCAAGTCGAACAAGCTAAAGATGGACAAGATGCAGTGGATAAGCTAGTTGGGGGACTTTCTGTAGATGCACTCATCTGTGATATCGAAATGCCACGACTAGATGGTTATGGGGTACTCGAAGAACTAAAAACTAAGCCAGCGTTTCAGTCTTTACCCATTGCTATGTTGACTTCTCGCAGTAACGATAAACATCGTAAGTTAGCTATGAATTTAGGCGCATCCGCTTATTTCTCTAAACCTTACAACGAACAAGAATTACTGCACACTCTCCAGACCATTTTGTCAAACTGAGCGTGGTTTCCTAATTCTTAATTCTTAATTCTCAATTCTTAATTCTTAATTCTTAATTCTCCATCATGAACAACCATTTTCAACCCATTCAACTCTTGCAAAATGCTGCCAATGAAGGGAAAACGGGTCATCTCCAAATCACAGCTAATCAGGTGAAGTGGGACTTCTACTTTGTAGAAGGAATGCTACAGTATGCAACCCATTCTTTACAGTCCCTAGATACCATTCAATATTATCTATTCCGTCACAATCAAGAGGCAACCGCTAAGATTATCCCCACCCTTGCTCAAAATATTCCCCAAACTGATCAATCTATCCCTACTATTATTAAGCAGTTAGCTCAGCAGAATTATTTAACGTCTGATAATTTCGCTATTTTGATCACAAACTTAATCAAAGATGCCGTAGAATCCTATTTATGGTTAAGGGAAGGGGAATATCATTGGCATAATGCTCATCAAACTTCATCTTTTCAGAAGATAACCCTCAAAGAAGATAATCTTTTAGCCATTTCTAATTTATTGGATAATGTGATCATGAGAATGAAAACCTGGCAAAAATTCTCTGATGTGATCACTTCTCCCTATCAGCGTCTGTTCTGTGCTAACCCTTCTTTGATACAACAAAAAGTCCCTTCTGGAAATCTTAATCCGACTTCCCTAGAAAAACTGGTTAAGTTAATGCAAGGGAAAACCCTTCGTCAAATCAGTCTTTTTTTAAAGCAAGATGAATTAAAAGTTGCTCAATTATTGCTCCCCTATTTTAAACACAATATTCTACAATTAAGACCCCCCCAATCTCCCTTAGATAAACTTCCTCCCATTCTTCCCTTAACACCGGCCGATACAACGAATAATCAAAAAATGACCTCACAACCTTCTGTCAAAGTTAATCATCATCAGTCAAGCACAACGAAACCAGAGAAAATCTATAAAATTGTCTGCATTGATGATAGTCCAAGTATTTTGGACATGATTAAAGCTTATTTGAGTGGTGAGCAATTTGAAGTCTTCACTGTTGATAACCCAACCCAGTCCCTTCCCTGTTTATTTGAATGCAAACCCGATTTAATCTTAATCGATTTTTCCATGCCTGGTATTAATGGCAATAAACTTTGTCGCATCATCAAAGGAAGTTCTTTCTTTAAGAATACTCCTATCATTATGATCAGTGGCAACAGTAAAATGCTTACCCGTGAAAATATCCAAGCAGCAGGAGCAACAGATTATTTAGCTAAACCTTTTACTAAAGAAGTCTTAAAAACGATGATTAATAAGTATTTGCGAACCAATACTAAGATTAACCAACAGTTAAGCCAACCTAGAACTGATACTGATTTTCCCTTAATTCCTGCGGATCAAGCCAACATTGAACTATCTGAAGATTCAACTCGAAAACCTGTCAAAATTGCTCAAACTCATCAGGATATTGATCCTGTTACTCAGTTACCTAACCGACAATGCTTTGATCAATATTTATCTGTTGTCGTTAAGAATGCTCAAAAAACACAATCTTCTTTTAGTCTAATGTTTGTGAAGATTGATAACTTCACAGATATTCAAGCCACTTTAGGACAGACTGGAGGGGATAAAGTTCTGCAATATGTGGCCAAACACGTACAATCTTTGGTTAGAGCCAATGATGTTGTGGCACGTTGGCGTAATAATGAGTTTGTGATTTTTTTTAGTAACGTGAAGCATCCAAAAATACTTGAAAAAATCAGCCAACGAATTCTGAACACCATTCAACCGACTCCTCTTCTCTCGGAACATCAATTGGCTTTGGAACTGAGTCAAACCGTGAAGATTGGTAGTTACGAGGTGCTAATAAGTAGATAAAAATATAGTTAAACCTGCTCATATCTTGAGAAACCTAGCTAAACTCAGAGTAGAACAGCTAGGTAGAACAGGAAATATGTCACCCCCAAAGAAGCCTGCAACTACCTTGGAATCTCCATCTCAACTCTTAGAAGGTGGGACTCTGAAGGGAAAATCAAATCCATTAGAACACTGGGAGGACAAAGAAGGTTCTGTATCCTTGAATACGAGCAAAAAGCTAAACCCACTATTCTCTATGCAAGAGTCTCTACCCATTCCCAAAAAGATGACCTTGAAAGACAGGCTGAATTTTTGCGTCAAGCATACCCAAATGCAGAACTTATACGGGAGATTGGAAGCGGACTCAATTTTAGGAGGCGAAAGTTTATCGCCATTTTGGAACGAATATACAAAGGTGATATCGGACGCTTTGTCTGTGCCTATCCCGACAGAGCAGTTAGATTCGGCTTCCCACTTATTGAGTGGCTCTGCCAACAAGCAGGCTGCGAACTCGTGGTTCTCAATGAGCGTAACCTCTCTCCCGAACAAGAACTCGTTGAAGATATCCTGTCCATCCTCCACTGTTTCTCTGGTCGCTTATACGGACTGCGAAAGGACAAAAAGCAAGTCCAGCAAGCCATTCAAGACAAAGCCGAGAAACCAGACTCTAAAATTGACCCCCAACGCTGTCTTAAAGATCAGGGTTTATCCGTCTCAGGAACTTCATCGCGTTTGGAAATCCTGGTTAGCCGGTTATCGATGGGTTTACAACTGGACAATTGCCTCTCTTATCTCAGATCCCAATCAATCAGCTTATAGTCTACAGTCAAAGTGCAGAAATACCGATAAACCAGATTGGTTAAATTGCTTACCAGGACATCAATTACAAGAGGCGGTTGCTGATGCAGTAGATGGTT
>JAAUYD010054176.1_pt1 | contig 12224 bp, 11 predicted proteins | sample 7278101 | NCBI WGS metagenome assembly JAAUYD01 (sample SAMN14350128, study PRJNA611818) | marine sediment metagenome | isolation source: surface marine sediment (0.6m) | place: French Polynesia: Moorea | collected 2018-08 | reverse complement strand
GTTCTTGGCCACGTTGCCCGGAGAGGCCTCGGTGATCAAAAACACCGCCACCGACACCAGCAGCATGGTCAGCAGTAAAAGAAAAAAGCGCCTGACGATAAATTTGGCCATAACAACCGTCCAGGTTTCCGGCCACACCGCCGATCCAGGCGGGGCGGTGGGCGGCGAAGGTGTTCACCGGCGGCGGCGAGCGGGCGCGGCGCGCCCGCTCTGCCGGATCGCCTTAGCTCTCCAGCCAAGCCTCATTGAACAGCATGTAGAGGTTGGGGTGGGCGGTGATCTGCTTGAGCTTTTGGCTGGCGCACATCCAGGAGTTCATCCAATAGGCGATGCCGATGGAGCCGCGTTCTTGCTGGATCTTCTCCAGTTCACAGAAAATCTGACGCCGGGCCTCCACGTCGAGGGTGCCATTGGCCTTGACCAGCAGTTCGCTGAACTCGGGGTCCACCCAGCGGGTTTCATTCCAGGAGACGGGCTTGCCCTCCTCGTCGGCGATGTAGGCCAGGTTGAGGATCATGGTGCCCAAGGGCCGGTGGGTCCAGGGTGTGATGCCCAGGGGAACCTCGGTCCATTTCTCCCAGTACTGGCTGGTGGGCATGGTCTTGATGTTGATCCGAATGCCGGCGGGCAGGGCATCTTGTTTGAGCACCTCGGCGTATCGGACCACGTCGGTCCATTCAGAGGCCACCGCCAGATCGACCGCCAGCCCCTTGGGGTAGCCCGCTTCGGCCAAGAGCTGTTTCGCCCGGCTGGGATCGTATGCCGGTGTCGCCACCTGGCAATACTCCGGGTGGCTGGGATAGACGTGGGTGTCCTGCCCCTGCATGCCCTCGCCTTCGAAGGCCAAGGCCAGAATCTTCTCCCGGTTTTGGCACAGTTTCAGCGCCAGGCGCACCCGATTGTCGCTGAAGGGTTTCTGGTCCACCCGCATCCGCAGCACTCTGGTGGTACCTGTGGTCACCGGCAGGACCTGGATATGGGCGTCGCTCTTGACCGATTTCATCACCACTGGTCCGGGGTTGTCGGAGGCGTCGATCATATGGACCTCGCCCGATTTCAACGCCGCGATCTGGGGCGCCAGGTCGCCGCCCAGATCGATAAACTGCATGCCGTCCAGGTAGGGCAGCGGTTTGCCGTCGACGCCCTTTTGCCAGTAGTCCTTGCGCGCCTTGAGGATGGCAACTTCGCCCTCCTTGTAAGTCTCGAGCGTGTAGGGTCCGGTGCCCACCGGGGCGCGCAGAAAATCCCCTTCGAAGCTCTTGTGATGCAGCACCATGGCTGGATAGTGGAAGAGATGTTCGGGCAAGGCGATTTCAGGCCGCTTTAAGTGCAGCCGGACCGTGTGATCGTCCACTTTCTCAACCCCGCTGGGATCGAGGTACCCCCCGATCAGGCCGTACATGGAAGACTTGACCTCCTTGTCGAGCCACTGGTTGAAGGTGAACACCACGTCGTCGGCCACAAACCGATCTCCGTTGTTCCAGGTGACCCCCTGGCGCAGGTTGAGGGTCCAGGTCTTGAGATCTTCACTGGCGTTCCAGCTGCTCAGCAGCATGGGCTTGGTGATGTTGTCCGCACCGAACCAGGTCAGATATTCGGCGACCTGACGGAGGATATTGGAGGGCATGATCCAGGAGAATTGGGCCGGATGGGTGATCTTCTGAATCTGGCAGGCAACCTTCAACACACCGCCGCGCTGCGGACTCGCCGCCCAAGCGTTTTTGGGCAAAGGCAGTCCGGACAGGGCGTAGGCTGTTCCGGTGGAAAGCCCCAGCAGCGACGCATACCTTAGGAAGGCACGTCGCGACAGGGCGCCGTTCTGCAGATCTCGCTTCAATTGGTGAATGCCCGGATGCATCGATTTCGAATCGGTGGTCATGGCGCCTCCTCTGCGGATGTTTGCGTTCAATGATCTATCGTCATCGACCGGCTGCTGGCCGGCCGGGGTTCGCCCAAAGCTCAGCGGGACATGTAGCGCTCATGAAGGTGAGACAGCTCCTGCCGAACCGTTTCATTTAGTTCGGGCACCTCGTGGGTGTCCAAAATGTGAGCGATTTTCTCCCGTATTTTGGTGCGGATCTGCGACGCCGCGGGTTGGTTCATCTGACGGCTGAATAGATGGGGGTAGAACACACTGCGGAAATGCTGCAGGGTATGCGGCTCGTTCAGATACTGTCCGCCCGGCCCAACCGCTTCGATCACTTCCAGGCAGAGTGCCTCGGTATCTACGCTGATGCCCCGGCCGTAGTGCGTGAGCATCTCGATCACTTCGTCGGCCAATACGACCAGTTCCGGGCAGACGCTGTTGCAGTGATCGGCCACGCCGATGTCGTGAACGATGTTGGCCTTGCTGAGGATGGTGGAGAAAATCTCCATCGTCGCCTCGCTGACTGCCTGCTCGTCCAGCGTCTTGGCGTCGGTGCAGCCGGCCGTGCCGTAAAAGGGCAGACTGTAGTAGTTCGCCATCTCGGAGGCGGCCGCCACCAATAGGTGAAATTCGGCGGCACCGTAGCTGCCGATGGTGGTTTTCATGTCCATGATCGAGGGCATGGCCCCATAGATGAATGGTGCGCCGTCGGTGACCAACTGGGTGATCACAAGGCCCACCAGGACCTCCGCATTGCACTGGGCCAGCGCGCCGGCGGGGCTCATGGGTGCGGTCCCTCCCATCATGCAGTAGGGCATGTAGACGACGGGAATGCGGTGTTCGGCGCTGATCCAAAGTTTTTCAGTGCTCTCCACAGGATGGGTCAAGGGCGGGATCGGTTCGCAGTAATTGAAGATAAAGGGCCTTTGGGCCAGTGCGTCATGCCCGCCGGCGACAATGGCAGCCATGTCGATGATCTCTTGGAGAGATGCGATATCGTTGGTGCTGAAGTTGATGGTTTTGTCGAAATGCCGAACCGTTTCCAGAAATGTAATCTGGCTCTGGACTTCCGGATGGACGTCTTTGGACATCCCCACGGAGAGAATGAAACGCAGGTTGGGCAGTGCAGCGGCAATCTTGCACATGGTGGCCGTGTCGTTTTTCAGGAAATCACGGGTGGCGCCCGTCTCCGGGTCGACGTATGCCAGTTGGTCGGCATGGGTGCCGAAGTACACCGGATTGTTCGCGTCGAGGACCATATTCGGTTCACCATCTCGCGTGTAGAGCGTCAACGACTTGGGGACGCTCTCCAGGGCCTGCTCCACCAAGGTCGCCGGGATTCGCATCCGCCCATCCGCACCACTTGCAGCGCCCGCCTCGCGAAGGCGTTGGCAGGTGCGCTCTCCGGTGATGATCATGCCGACCTTTTCGATGAGGTGAAGACTGGCCGCGTGAATCCGCTCAATCTTCTCTTTGCTGAGAATGTCGAAGGAGATGTTCCGAGGGATGGCTGAATGCATGATCGATTCCTCAAGACGCATGGCGTCAGGGTTGATGGCGAGGGCCTGTGGGTGGCGATAACATCCGTCCCCTTTCAGCCACTTGCCCGGGCGCTCGCGCGAGAGCACGGCGCCATAACAGGAAGAAGAGTGGCGCATAACCCAGCGCCGCCGTCAGTCCAGACCAGCCGATCGATGGGGGATATCCGGCGGCCGCATTTCACCTTCACAAATGCGCCCATCAGCGATGACGCCGCCGCCAAGCCGTGCGGTGTGGGCTGTCTTGGCAACCAATCGCAGTGCAGCGCCAGTTTAGATAAATCCCTCGAAACTGCGGCGCACGACTGCCCTTTGGATCCAGTCGATCATGCTGATGAAGTCGAAGACCGGACGCCGAATCCGATGTTGAATCATGTGCGCATAGGGTGGCATGTCCGAGCATTCCAGCAGCAACGCGCCGATCTCCGGATGGCGGTCGACGAAGGCGGCCGCGAGGTCGCAGAGTTCTTCACCGAGCCGGCGGCTGTTAAACTCGCCGGTGCACTCCAGGATGCCCCGAAAATCTTCGATATCTTGGGCACCAACGATCTTGATGCGCGCAAAGTCCGCAATCCCGCATTGACGCAGGGTCGTCTCGGTAAGGGCGCTCTCCTTGGCACAGAGGATCCCGACGCTCTGCGCCGGTGCTAGGCTCTGCTGAATGAGCGGCACCTGGAGCATGCTGGATAGAAACACCGGCACACTCAACGCTTCGGCGGCCGCTTGTTGGTAGTTGGCAAAATAGCCGCAGGCGCCGACAATGGCGCGAGCCCCCTGACGGATGAGCTCATTGGCGCCGTCCAGAATATGGTCGAGGAGGCTGGGGTCCCCGGCATGAATCATGGGGATGGAGGTCCCGCGCAGGACCTTGTACATGACGGGATAGGGATAGGTGCAGGCGTTGGCGACATTGCCCGGCAACAGCGGGTACCACAAATCCAGTACCAGAATGCCGATGGCGGCGCCGGCGACGGCCTGGCCGGGCGGTTGACGATAGGTTTCGTCCGGATCCCCCGGTCCTCTGAAATGGGCGTAGCTCAAACGTCGGGTCCTTTCCTTGTCGGCAAGCTATCTGCTGCCATTTTTGGGCATGCGTCGTCGCTGGATCCCGCCCCCGGCGGTATCATCGACCACCCGTTGGCCCATGTGCGATCAACAATTGGGACTCTTCCCGTGCAAATCTCAGCCACCCCTCCCTATCCACGGCCGCCGCTGCCAAGCGGCGGACGCCCGTCATCAGCGTCGCGGTGTCGGAGGCGAGCGAAATGCGCAGATAGTGCTGCCCGAAACTACCGTTGATGCCGAATGCCGCACGATCCAGCGTCGCCACGCCATGCCGGTAGAGGGCAAACAACTGAAACATGGTGGACGGATCCACGGGTTGGCATCCCGGACGCAGCAGCGCCTCATAGCGCTCCATGATATCCAGGTGGCGGATGACGCCGGCGATGTTGGGAAAGGCGTAGAAGGCACCGGCGGGCTTGACACATCGAACGCCGGGGATTTCGTTTAAGGCGTCGATGACCCTGTCCCGCCGCCGCTCAAATTCGGCCGTCATCTTCGACACGATCTCATCGTTCTGGGCATCGTCGATGGCCTGCTGGGCGGCGCGCTGAATAAACGGCGGCACGCAGGAATAGGTGTTGATGTTCCATTGACGAAAAATCTGCGCTTCTTCGACGGACGGCAGAACCGCGTATCCCACTCGCCAGCCCGTCATGGCATATGTCTTCGAGTGGCTGTTCAATAAAATGGTGTGGGCCCTCATCTCCGGCAGGGAAAGGATGCTCTCATGGCGCCGACCATCGAAGAGGATCTTCTCGTACACTTCATCGGACAGTATTCTGAATTGGGGATGTGCGCGCTCTTTTAACAAGGTCGCGATGGCGACCAGATCATCTTTGGTGAGGACGCCGCCGGTGGGGTTTGAGGGAGAATTGAGAATGATCAGCTTGGTGTTCTCGGATATCAGTGGCGCGAGGTCGTCCAGGTCGAGGCGAAACGATCGCTCCTCTTTGAGCATCATGGGGCGTGGAATCGCTTCCACGAATTTGATCCAGGACTCATAAATGGGGAACCCCGGGTTGGGATAGATGACCTCGTCACCCGGGTCGACGTAAGTGAGAACGCTGTACCCGATGGGCGGCTTGCCCCCGCAGGTGACCACCACCTGGTCGGGATCAACCCGGACACCGCGCGATTTGAAGACGCTAGCGGCGATCGACCGACGGAGCGACAACAGCCCCTGTGGATCGCAATAGTGTGCGTCTCCAGCCGCAATGGCTTGGCAGGCCGCTTGGTTGATATTGGGGGCACTGTCGAAGTCGGGTTCACCCAAGTTGAGTTTGATCACCGAGGTGCCGAGTGCTTCAGCGCGGCGAATGTCATCGCCAACTTTGAACGCATTCTCGCTTCCCAACAACAGCATACGCTTGGCGGTGAGTGTCATGATCAGCCTTGTCTGGGGTCAGGTTTCGTTTTCCAACAGATTCAACAAACCGGCGAACTCGCCCTCCACCATCTGGTAGGTGTGCTCCTCGCCGGGAAAGCGGCCCTGTCGCACGTCATCGATGTAGTCGCCGAAGACGGATTCGATCTGGCTGCCCAGTTCCGCATAGCGTTTCACGAATTTGGGCGTAAACGCTTGGAAAATACCAAGCACATCGCTGCAGATCATGAGCTGGCCGTCGCCGTCGATGCCCGCGCCAATGCTGTAGACGGGGATACGCAAGTCGTTTCGGATGATCTTGCAAACCTCCGGAGGAACCGCTTCCACCAGCAGAGCGAAGGCGCCCGCCTCCTGGATGGCCCGCGCGTCTTGGATCAATTCAAGGGCCGTTTCGGCCGTGCGGCCTTGCGCTTTGAATCCGCCCAGCTGCCCCGAACTCTGTGGCGTCAATCCAATATGGCCCATCACCAACATGCCGCCGTCGGCAATGGCTTTGATCTGCGGGCAAGCCCGGATGCCGCCCTCCAGCTTGATGGCATCGGCACCGGCTTCCTTGTGAAAACGGCCGGCGTTGCGCACCGCCGCTTCGACGCTCACTTGGTAGGAGAGAAAGGGCATGTCGCCGATCACAAAGGTGTTGGGCGCCGCCCGACGCACCGCCTCGCTGTGGCAAATGCATTGATCCATGGTGACTGGCACCGTTCCCTCGTAGCCATAGACACACATGCCGAGGGAATCCCCCACGAGGAGCATGTCCATCCCCGCTTTCTCGGCGAACTGGGCGGTGGGGTAGTCATAGGCCGTGATCCAGACGGCTTTCTCTCCAGCGGTCTTCATCCGCTGCAGATCGAAACGGGTCAATTTTTTTTTCATGATCGGCGTCCTTTCAATATGCGGCGGATTTCGACCGGGGTCTGTCCCGATCGAGCGGCTAGGGCGGCGGTAAAACTGCTCGCGGCCACCTGACGAACATTCACTTTCTGGGGAATCAGGTAACAACAAAATCTAAAAAAAGAATTGAACAGGATGGACGTGTTTCAGTATAAAAACGACACGCTCACAGCGCCCAGGTGCACCACCAGATCCCGCATAAGGCCTTGTGATTACATCAACATATAGTATAAATCGCCGGTTTCGAGTGCCATGACCATCTTCGACGCGCTGGAACAACCCACCAGAAAGGTACCCGCTGCCAAGCTCTCCTTCGGCTTTGTGCTGGCGCCCGACTTCACGATGATCGCCTTGGCGGGTTTCCTCGCCGTTCTCCGGCAGGCAAGCGATATCGGGGATAAAAGCCAACAGGTGCGCTGCGCATGGACCATCATGGGACCGAACCGCGAGGCGGTGACAGCCAGCAACGGCCTTCAAATTCTTCCCTGGGAAGTGTTCCGCAGTCCAAGGGATTTTGACTACGTGATCGTGGTGGGAGGGCAGCTGGGCGAAAAGCGCCGCTATCAGCGCGATTTGCTGGACTATTTGAAACAGGCCGCCAATGCCGCCATTCCGTTGATCGGACTCTGTACGGGCAGTTTTTACTTGGCTGAGGCGGGGTTGATGAATCACCGCAAATGCTGTGTGCACTGGTACCACTTCCAGGACTTCATCGAGGAATTCCCAGACGCCATTCCGGTGACCGACGAGATATTCATCGATGACGGCGACCGAATAACCTGTCCAGGGGGTACCTCGGCCATCGACCTCGCCCTACATCTGGTGGAGCTCAACCTCGGCAAGGAGCGCGCCCTCAAATCGGTTCGACACCTGCTCATGGATTGGATCCGGCCCCATAACCATCCCCAAATGCCCTTTACCATGGATTATTCGGCGATAGTGGATCCGCGCATCCGCAAAGCGGTCTATCTCATGGAGCAGAGCATCGGTGGCGACCCGGTCCATTTGGAGGATATCGCCAAAACGACGAACACCAGTGTGCGCCAATTGGAACGCCTATTTAACCTTCACCTGGGCAAGAGCCCCTTGGCGTATTTTCGTGAGATGCGCCTCAAGTACGCCCACTGGCTGCTTAGCAATACCGATCGCGCCATTACCGAGATCGCTTACGAGTGCGGTTTTTCGGATGGATCGCACTTCAGCCGCTATTACAAGAAACAGTTCGGCGACACGCCCACCGCGGCGCGAAAAAAGGGGTAGTCTTTCCGATGCGGTTGGCGACGGCAGCGTGCCGGGGATCCCTCTGCCAAGCGCCAGCTGACGGGGACGGCCGCCGGACGACTACGGTGTGGACAGGTCATCGGGTGCGGACCGCGGCATCGACGACCTTGGTAATGCGCGGCGCCGCGAAGGGTGAGGACAGAGGTGCCATATAGGGAGCGATAAGGGGATGGAAGTACTGGTCATCGGGCGCAATTGCGTGGACCACATCGCCGTCACCGAACGGTTGCCGCGCGAAAACACAAAAGCCCCCATGCTGGCCCACCACATGGAGGGGGGCGGCCAAGGGGGCACTTCAGCCTGCGCCATCGCTCGCCTGGGGGGCCTTGCCACCCTTGTGGGCAAGGTGGGCGGGGACGCGGGCGGCGAATTCTGCCGCCGGCGACTGGAAGATTTTGGCGTCGCCTGCGAGCACCTGGAGACAGTTTCTGGCAAACCCACTGCACAGGCCCACATCTGGGTGACGCGCACGAACGGCAACCGGACCATCCTCTACACGCCCAGCGAGCTGCCGCCCATCGCGGGTGACGCAACGCTGCGGCAGATGTGCCGCCGGGCGGCAGTGGTATTGCTGGACCCCGAGGTGACCTACCTGGCCGCCTTTCTCGCCGGGATAGCGCGGCCACGGGGCCTGCTGGTCTACGATGCCGAGCGCTGGCGGCCGGGGATAAGGCAGATGATGGCCGCCGCCGATTACTTCGTGCCATCGGCCGATTTCTTCGACGCACCGGAGCTGGGACTCCAACGGGGCAGCTGGATCCACCGGCTGGAGGCCCTCCGGAAGCGGGTTGGCGGGCACCTGGTGGTCACCAGGGGGGAGGCGGGAGCGTTCTATTTCGACGGGGATCGCCTGTGGCAAGTGGCGGCGCCGACGGTGGCCGTCGCCGACACCATCGGTGCCGGCGACGTCTTCCACGGGGCGCTGGCGCTGGCGCTGGCCCGTTCGACCCCCGTCGACGAAGCGGTCAAACTGGCCGTGGCGGCCGCCAGCCTCTCCTGCCGCGGCTACGGGGGCCGGGCTGGGTTGGCCGACCGGGCGGAGACCGAAGCGTTGGCGGCACGCTTGACCGCCTCGCCGGTCTGACGCCTAGGCAGACAGACCGGCCACCACCTGGAGGGGCTTTCCGGGATGAAGGGCGCCGCCAGCGTCTCCCGGGTCCGCATCCACCAGCCGACCGTCGGCCAATCGGAGCACCCGTTCGGCATACGTGGCGCACGCCTCGCTGTGGGTCACCATGACGATGGTGGTGCCCCCTTGGTTGAGGTTTTGGAGCAGGGTCATCACCTCGCCGCTGGTGCGGCTGTCCAGGCTACCGGTGGGCTCGTCGGCCAGCAGCACCGGCGGGTTGTTGACGATGGCGCGGGCCAGGGCCACACGCTCCTTCTCGCCGCCGGAAACCTCCGCCGGCAGGCGTCCCACCTTGTCGGCCAGCCCGACCCAGGCCAGGGCTTCCTGAGCCATGGCGTGTTTGCGGGCAGCGCGGAAACGGGTGGTCACCAGGGGCAGCATGACGTTTTCGAGCACGGTGAGATAGGGCACCAAATGAAAATGCTGGAAGACAAACCCCAGATACTCGCGCCGAAAGTCCGCCTGCCGTTCGATGGGCAGCTGGTAGACGTCGATATCATCAACAAAAAGGGTCCCCTCACTGGGGGCGTTCATGGCACCGAGGATGGAGAGCAGGGTGGACTTGCCGGACCCCGACTCCCCCATCACGGCGACGAACTCGCCCGCCGCAATCTCGAAGCCAACCCGGTTCAGGGCGACCACCTCGGCATCGGCGGTACCATAAGTCTTGGTTAAACGATCCGCTACTAGATAGCTCATTAGGTTCCTCTATCGGGCCGAGGTGCATACGGGCACGTCGGCTGAAGCTGTTTTTTGGGTAGGCGTTCTCATCACAGTGCACGCAGGGCCTGGTTGGGATCCATGCGGGCGGCCATGCGGGCGGGATAGGCGCTGGCGCACAAGCCCACCACCACGGCGATGAGCACCGCTCCGCAGAACAATTCGGGCGCCATGCCGACGGCCGGCCGATGCCCGGCGCCGCGCAGCCACAGGCCCAGCCAGGCGCCGCCCACGCCGAGAACGAATCCGAGAACACCGGCCACAGCCGACACCAGGCCGGCTTCCATGAAGACCACCGCCATGACATGGCGTTGACGAAATCCGATGGCGCGGAAGATGCCGATCTCCTCGGTCCGCTCGCGCACATTGCCCATGAGGGTCACCAGCACCACCAGGCCACCGATGAAGAGCATTACGGCGGAGATGCCGTAGGAGAACCGCTGAAACTGGTGCAGGGTCTCCATCCGACCTTTGACCACCTGCTGGATCCCCATAACGCGCGCACCGGGAAGGACACCGCTGATCTGGCGCGTCATCTCCTCGATGGGGCATGCCTCGCAGAGCGCGGCCACCTCCACCATGCTCACCTGGCCCTCCTTGCCCAGCACGGTCTGCGCCTGGCCCAAAGTGGTGAAGAGAATCTGGTCGTCCTGAGAACCGGTGGCGGCCAGCACGCCCGAGACTGCCAAGGGGCGGCCCGCCACCTCAACCGGATCGCCCACCGACAATTGCAAGATGCGGGCGGCGTCATGACCCAGCATTACTTCGCCGACCCCTGGCAGCCGCCCGTCGACCTGCCACCAGGGCTTGAGCACGGGCGCGACCTTGAAATCCACACCGGCCAGGAGCACCCGCTGGCCACCGATCTCTACGGCGCCCAAGGCCACTGGACCGACGGCGGCCAGATTGCGATTGTTCTTGATCTCATGAATTCTGGCCACGCTGGCCTCGCTGAGCTCGCGCATGTCGAAGCTGACACCGCCCAGGGAGAGCCCACCATAACTTAAGGAGAGCTGGTCGGTGTGGGGCACGACAAGGATGTTGGCGCCGTACTTCTCCAGCTTGTGGTTGATGTCGGCCGTCATGGCCTCCACATAGGTGATGATGCCCACCACCGTGGCGACCCCCACCACGAGACCCGCCAGTACGAAGCCGCTTTTGGCCTTGCGGCGCAGTATATTTTTCAGTGCGATGTGTCTGAGTTTCATGCACTACCCTTTCTGATCGAAGTTGAAGTAGCCTTTGCCGCCCTCGATGTCGGCCACCCGGATCACCAGTTGGTCGCCGTCAACGGTGCGCTGTAGGGGCGCGGGATTGCAGCCGCCCTTGACCTCGTTGATGCGGATCGAGGCGAAGCGACGGCCGCAGTTGCGGCAGATCATCACGTCTCCCTCCTGAAAATACCCCAGCCCGGCGGGCCAGCAGACGTCGCAGGCATCGAAAGCGGCCCGCACCACGCCGTCGGAGCTCTTGAGGACGAAGTAGCGTACAGTGATGTTGCCGGTCTTGTACTCGAAGTGTCGGGCCTGGCCATCGTCGAACTGGGCCACCGGGAGACGCACCTCGGCGGCATCGGCCGTCTGCGCGACGCCGGTGGTTACCCCGCCGCCCGAAGGCCCGGTGCCCCAGATCACGAGGCCCACGACGGCCAGCGCCAGCATGGCGACACCCAGTAAGACGTAGGTGGCGTTGCGGCTGCCGGATTCCTGGCCGAGGACGATGGCCTTCTTTTCAGAAGCGTTGGAACGGTTGGCGGACTGGCGATGCTTGGCGGATTTCTTGGACATGCGGTTGATCTCCTCATCGCAGGGCTCGCGGCCATGCGGGAATGCGGCCGACCGGACGGTGCAGCGCAGGGGAAGGTTTCCCTGGCACCCTGGACGGCGATGTTGGCGAACGGGGTCGAACGGTTAAAGATTGCCGGGCTGGCGGCGGGGGGTGTGGATACGCCCCGGGACGAGGATCAACAGAGGAAAACGGCGGTTTTTAGGTAGATGGGAACGGTGATGCGGTGAAATCCTGGTTCCAGCAAGGGATTGGAGATGGCACCGGCGTCCCCTAGATGCTCGGATGGATCGACGCAGAGGGCGCTGAACCGCAGCTCCATGTCGGTGGGTGAGGGCAGGCGGGAGGGTGCCGGCACGACGGCAAGCGTCTCTGCGGGTTCCCAGTCGCAAACGGGCATGACGGCCGGCATGCAACAGGCGTCCGCGTCAGCCAGGGTCACCAACCGGTGATTGGGCGACGCGGACGCCTGTTGCATGCCGGCCGTCATGCCCGTTTGCGACTGGGAACCCGCAGAGACGCTTGCCGTCGTGCCGGCACCCTCCCGCCTGCCCTCACCCACCG
>JAAUYD010192526.1_pt1 | contig 12228 bp, 12 predicted proteins | sample 7278101 | NCBI WGS metagenome assembly JAAUYD01 (sample SAMN14350128, study PRJNA611818) | marine sediment metagenome | isolation source: surface marine sediment (0.6m) | place: French Polynesia: Moorea | collected 2018-08 | reverse complement strand
CCGGCGAGCGAGGGGGAGAGCCCGACCACCTCGCTCAGAAAGAAGAGATAGAAGAGCGAGAGACAGGCGAGCTGGATGTTGATCGAGTGGTCGCCGAGGGCGTAGCCGATCTTGACCGTGCTGCGCAGCCGCTCCTCGTCGGGCGCCTCGCCGGGCGGGCCGGGCCCTTCGCTCATCCGAGGGTCCGCCGGATCATCATGCGCTCGTAGAGCCGCGGCCAGAAGCGCGTCACCCACCAGGCGAGCTTCGCCTCGCGGCCGATCCGGATCGTGCGTCGCCCCTGCATCATGCCCCGGTGGATCAGCGCCGCCGCCTCGTCGGGCTCGATCTCGTTCGATGCGCCGGTGCGCGCATCCTCGCCGCCCGTGCGGCCGTCGGCCGAGAGCGCGCGGCCGCCGATGCCGGTGCGCACGAACGAGGGACACACGAGCGTGACGCGCAGCCCGTCGGCGGCGTGCTCGGCGCGCAGCGTCTCGAAGAAGCCCTGCACCGCGTGCTTGCTCGCCACGTAGCCCGCCCGGTTCGCGAGCGGTGCGAAGCCGGCGACGCTCGAGATCGCGGCGACGTGCCCGCGCTCGCGCAGCAGGCTCGGCAGCGCGGCCACGGTGCAGTGCACGGCGCCGAAGAAGTTGACCTCGAGCACCCGGCGCAGCACGTCGACGTCGGTGTCGCGCACGAGCCCGACGTGGGTGATGCCCGCGTTGTTCACGAGCACGTCGATGCCGCGCCAGGCCGACTCGACGGCAGCGATCGCCTCGCGGGCCGAGTCCAGTCGGGTCACGTCGCACTGGAGCGCGAGGGTCTCGGCGCCCCCTTCGGCGAGCTCGGCCGCGCGCGCCTCGGCGGCCTCGCCGTCGAGGTCGAGCAGGGCCACGGCCGCGCCCGAACCCGCGAACCGCCGCGCCAGGGCGGCGCCCAGACCGTGGCCGGCCCCCGTGATCACCACGCGCTGCGTCACGACTCGGCTCGGGCCTCCCCGCCGAAGCGAAGCTGCCGATAGTGCTCGAAGCACGCCTCGCTCGTGAAGCGTGGCTCGAAGCCGAGCTCGGTACGCAGGGCGTCGTTGGCGAGCACCGGGCGATAGCGAAGGAAGTCGACCTGCTCGGGCCCGCGCGCCGAGATGCGAAGCGCGTGCAGCAGGCCGAGGGCGCCCTCGAGCAGCGGGCCGGGCAGGGGCAGGTAGAGCTTGCCCAGGCGACGGGCGATCTCGGGCAGCGCGAGCGCGCCATCGCCGCAGAGATTGAAGACACCCGCGCGCCGCTCGAGGATGCCCTTCACGATGCAGGCCGCGACGTCCTCGTCCCAGATCAGCACGAACGGCGCATCGGAGCCGGCGACGCCCACGATCGCCGGCCGCTCGAAGAGCGCGGTGATCGGGCTCGCGACGCGCTCGCCGAGGATCGTGCCCACGCGAAACACCAGCTGCGAGAGCTCGGGGTGCGACGCGCGCCGCTCGGCGAGCTCCTCCTCGGCGAGCCGCTTGTGCCACGAGTAGGCGAAGGCCTCGTTGCCTCGCAGCGGGTCGCTCTCGCGCAGCGGCACGGGGTTGTCGGCGTGATAGCCGTAGGCGGCGCCGCTGCTCGTGTAGACGAGCTGCGAGACGCCGGCGTCGAGGCACGCCTGCGCGACGTTGCGGGTGCCGAGCACGTCGATCTCGTACTCGAGCTGCCGCGTGCTTTCGGGGCCGGGCGTCACGACGGCCGCGAGGTGCACCACCGCGTCGACCCGGTGCGCCTCGAGCTGCTTCACGATCGCGGGGTCGCGCACGTCGCACTGCGCGTAGACGACACCCGGCAGGCGATCGGCGGGCTCGGGCTCGCGCAGGTCGAGCGCGACGACGGTCTCGACCTCGGGTGCGGCCGCGAGCAGCGCCACGACCTGGCGGCCGACGAGACCCGAGGCGCCCGTGATCGCGACCGAGCGCCCGCCGCTCATTCTTCCGGCTCGAGGTGCATCTTCTTGAACACGTCGAGGCCGGGCGCCCACAGATGAGCCACGGGGTCGACGTCGACGTGCACCACCGCCGCCTTGCCGCTCGCGACGCAGCGCTCGAGCGCCGGCCGCAGCTCGCTCGCCTTCGAGACCCGCTCGCCGTGCGCGCCCATGCTGCGCGCGAGGTCGTCGAAGCGGATCTCCTCGAAATCGGTGTTGAGGTTCACGCCCTTCGGCAGCAGGCGCTCCGCCGTCATCTTCTCGGGATCGAGCGCCATCGACTGGCTGAACTTCACCATGCCCCACTGCTTGTCGCAGAGCACGAGGAAGACCACGGGCAGCTCGTGACGCACCGCCGTCTCGATCTCCTGCAGGTGCATGCCCATCGCGCCGTCGCCGACGATCGCGTAGACGGGCCTGCCCGGATTCGCGACCTGGGCGCCGAGCGCCTGCCCCGGCCCCGCGCCGAGCATCCCGAACTTGAACGTACCGATCAGGCAACGCGGGGTGCGGTGCTCGTGATAGAGGTTCGTCCACACCGCGGTGTTGCCGCCGTCGATGACGAGCGTCGCGTCGTCGTCGAAGAACTCGCGGCAGATGAGCGGCACGAAGGCCGAGTGGAGCGGCGAAGCCTCTTCGTCCGACGCGGCGCTTTGCAGGAAGGTACGGAGCGCGCCGATCTGCTCGGCGCGCTCCTCGACGAGCGCCTCGCGGGCGGCGAGATCGCCGAGGTCGTGGTGCTTGAGCTCGGCGAGCAGCGCCTCGAGGAAGGGCCGGACGTCGGCGAGGATGGCCAGGTCGACGGGGCGGTTGAGGCCGAGCATCTGCTGATCGCAGTCGACCTGAATCGTGCGCTGGCTCGCCGGGTCGCCCCAGTACGGAGGCTTGCCCCACCAGTCGGTCTCGCCGAAGCGCGTACCGAGCGCCAGCACCACGTCGGCCTCGCGGCGCACCTCGTCGATCAGCGGCGGCAGCATGGGGATCTTGTTGGGCAGACGCTCGTCGACCGCCGGTCGACCGCCCCAGCTCGTCGTGATCGGCGCGCGCAGCATGCGCGCCAGCTCCTCGACGAGCTCCGAGCCGCCCCCGTGCACGACGCCGCTGCCGACCTGCAGCAGCGGGTGCTCGGCCCCGGTGAGCATCTCGGCCGCCTGCCGCACCTCGGCGCTCGAAGCCGGCAGGGGCTCGGTGCGCCGGTAGCGCTCGGGCGGCAGGATTGCGGGCTCTTCATCGAAGCTGCCGTTGAGCACGTTCTCGGGGATCGTGAGATGGACGGCCCCCGGTCGCCCCTCGTGCGACACGCGCAGCGCACGCCGCAGGGCCTCGGGCACGCGTTCGAACTCGCGCGCCGCCCCGCTCCACTTCGTCATCGGCTTCATGACCGCGACCTGGTCGAAGTACTGATACGTACCGCCACGATCGGGGCCGACGATCGGCGAGCGACGCCAGCTCGTGAGGAAGAGCACGCGATTGCCCTCGCCGTTCTCGACGGCGACGCCGGGCAGCACGTTCGCCGCGCCGGGCCCGTTGCTCGCGATGCAGACGCCGAGTCGGCCCGTCGACCGCGCGTAGGCGCCCGCCATGTGCGCGCCGCTCGTCTCGTGACGCGGCGATACGAGGCGAATGCCCTCGCGCCGCAGCCCCTCGCAGAGCCCGAAGTACGAGCCGTCCACGATCCCGAAGACGACCTCCACGCCTTCGGCCCTCAGCATCTTCGCGACCAGATCACCGCCGGTCATCGCCATGTCGAGTCCTCCCGCACGTCTGCTCCGAAGCGTACACCCGGCCAGGACGGTGCGGGACCTCGTCGCGCGGCGGCGTCGCCCGGACGAGGACCGACCTGCTATTCGTGACTCGGCGTCGATGCATTCACGTCGGCGAACGCGCGTGGTGGGGCAAAATGCCCGACCCAGCGATGCGAGGAGACGACATGAAGCGCATCTCGATCTGGATCGTCTCGGTGCTCGTGGCGCTCGTGCTCGCCGGGCTGGCGACGGTCGAGCTGCGCCATCGCAGCGGTGCGCGCGCGGCGGCCGAGCAGATCGCTTCGTACAGCCCGCCGAAGCTGCGCGGGCTCGGCTCGACGACATCGCTCTCGATCCTGCCGCTCGTCGACTGGCATACGGCGCGCGACGACCTGCGTGGCGAGGTCGGGCTCTCGTATTTCGTCGAGACCGATACGCACCGCATCCTCTTCGACGTCGGTCACAACGCCGAGGGGTCTTCTCCCTCGCCCCTCGAGCACAACATGCGCGCGCTCGGCGTGTCGCTCGACTCGATCGACACGGTCTTCATCTCGCACAACCACCTCGACCACGTCGGCGGCATGAGCCGCCAGAACGCAAAGACCTTCTCGCTCGGTCTCGAGCAGCGCCCCCTGCCCCACCCCGATGCGCGCGTCTTCGTCCCGATCGACATGACCTACCCGGGCCTGCAGCCGATCCGCTCGGCCGAGCCGATGCTGCTCGGCCGGGGCGTCGCCAGCACCGGCACCGTGCCGCGCCAGCTCGCGCTCGGCTGGATCGACGAGCAGTCGCTGGCGGTGAACGTCGAGGGGCTCGGCGTCGTGCTCGTCGTGGGCTGCGGACACCAGCCGATCCCCGAGCTGCTGAAGCGCTACGACGCCGTCTTCGACGAGCCGCTGCACGGCATCATCGGCGGGCTGCACCTGCCGGTACCCGAGGGTCGCCTCTTCATGCTGGGCATCGACGCCCAGCGCCGCTTCGCCTCGGGCGACGGGCTCTTTTCGCCGCTCACGATGGAGGAGGTGCACGCCCAGCTCGAGCTGCTGCGCTCGCGCGGTCTCGGTGTGATCGGCGTCGGGGGCCACGACAGCAGCGACGCGGTGATCGCGCTCTTCGCCGAGGCGTTCGGCGACGCGTATCGCCACGTGCGCGTGGGCGAGCGCATCACGATCGGGGCGGGGCGCTGAGCCTGCTTGTCAGCTCGCCTCGAGCCGATCGAGCAGCCAGCTGTGCCACTGCCAGGCCTGCGACTCGAGATGCGAGCGCCGGCCGGCCCGCGCCGCGCGCGACGCGGCCCCGACCTGGCAGCTCGGTCCGGCCGCCATGTCCTGCTGATGCACGGCGTCGAGCATGGCGCGCACGACGGCGCCGACCTCGTCGGGGCGCTCGGCCTGATCGACGTTCGGGTGCATGAGCGGCACGTAGACCAGCTTGTGCGACTCGGCCGACTCGGGGATGAGCTGCAGCCACGCCGTGTGCTCGGGACTCATGAAGAACATCGTGTAGGGGAAGACGTTCACGAGCTGCAGGCTCGACATCTGCCGCTCGTCGAGGCCTCGCGGCGGCGGAAAGAGGCACGGCATCGGGCTGCCGTCCTTCGTCGGGTTCCGGTAGATCGTGAAGGGCCCCATGCTCGGCTCGATGTCGGACATCTCGGCGGGCAGCCACTCCTCGAGGATGTCCTGATGGAGCCCGAGGTGGTGGTACGACTCGTTGCCCGCCTCGACCGAGAGCTTCCAGTTCCACGGGCAGTCGTACTCGAGCCCTTCGATCATGCGAAGTCGGTCGAGCTCGTAGGCCTCGACGAACGGGTCGAGGGCGCGCAGCTGCGACGCGAGCGGCGCCGCCTCGGGGTCGAGGTTGACGAAGACGAACCCGCCCCACGTCTCGACCGCGAAGCGCGGCAGGCCGTGGTCGGCCTTGTCGAAGCCCTCGGCCTCCTCCATCCCGGGCGCACCGACGAGGCGGCCGTCGAGATCGAAGGACCACAGGTGATACGGGCACTGGAAGCTGTTGCGGTGGCCGCAGGCGTCGGCCTTGAACGGAAACCTCGCATCGGGCGGATGCCCGACCAGGCGCATCCAGCGATGCGTGCAGACGTTCGAGAGCGCGCGCAGATCGCCGCCCCGGTCGCGACACACGATGATCGGCTCGCCGAAGAGATCGAGCGAGAAGTAGTCGCCGGGCTCGGCGACCTGATCGACGCGACCGACCGCGAGCCAGCTGCGACGAAAGACGCGCTCCTTCTCGAGCTCGTAGAAGTCGGGATCGGTGTAGCAGCGGGGCGGGAGCCAGCACCCCGCCTCGTTCGCGCGCCGCACCGACGCGAGCTCGTCGGGCGTCATGAAGCGGGCGAGCGCATCGCCCGGGCCGTCACTGCGCGTGTTCGTTCGAGACATGGCCCCTTCCTCCTCCGGCTCGCAGCCGTCACCCGAAGCCTCAGCTCTCCTGCACCACCAGCTCGACCGCCCGCCCGAGCATGTCGAGTCGATCGGCCTCGGTGCGTCCGGCCGGGTGCAGCATCAGCTCGCCGATGCCGACGTCACGGTAGAGCCGGATGCGCTCGCGCACGCGCGCCTCGTCGCCGATCAGCGTCGTCTGCCAGACCATGTCGTCGGGCACCGCCGCGGCGGCGCCGGCGCGGTCGCCCGATAGCCAGATGTCACGCACCTCGGTGCACGCCTGCTCGAAGCCGCTGCGCGCATACGCGTCGTTGTAGAAATTGACCGTGGGCGAGCCCATCGCCGAGAGCTGGAAGGCGATCATCGGCTTCTGCCGCTCGATCAGCGGCTCGGGATCGTCGGTGATCGCCACCGTCACGTTCACGCCGAGCTCGAGGTCTTCGAGCGTGCGCCCGGCCTTCTCGGCCCCGCGACGAAGGTGGGCGAGATGAGCCTCGGCCGCATCGGGCGTGAACGACGTGCCGAGCCAGCCGTCGGCGAGCTCGCCCGTCATCTCGAGCGCCCGCGGCGTGAGCGTCGCGAGATGGATCGGCACCTCGGCCGGCGGCAACGCCAGCCGGAGCGCCTTGCCCTGGCCGCCGGGCCGCGGCAACGAGAACGCCTTGCCCTCGTAGGCGAGCTTCTCGCCGCGACACGCCATGCGCACGATCTCGATCGTCTCGCGCATGCGCGTGAGCGGCCGATCGAAGGGCTGCGCGTGCAGCCCCTCCACGACCTGGGGGCCCGAGTTGCCGAGCCCGAGGATGAAGCGCCCGCTCGTCACGGTCTCCATGCTGAGCGCGGTCATCGCGGTCGAAGCGGGCGTGCGCGCGCAGACCTGCATGATGCCGGTGCCGAGCTCGAGACGCGTGGTCTTCGCGGCGAGGTAGGCGAGCGGCGTCACGGCGTCCATGCCCCAGGCCTCGGCGCTCCACGCCCGGTCGACGCCGAGCTTCTCGGCCTCGACGCTCAGCTCGACGATCGCTTCGAAGTGCTCGCGGCCGCCGGTGTTCGGCCCGCCCACCCGGATCGACGTCTTCATGTCCCGCGCTCCCTCTCTCGTGACTGGAGGAGCGAGCCTAACCCAGGCGGGCGCCGGCGCGGCGCGGAGGCCTATGCTTGCCCCATGATCGAGCGACGATTCGGCTACCTCGAGCTGCTCGAAGGCGAAGCGCCCGCCGCAGCGAGCGAGCTCGAAGAGCGGGGCTACGCGCTGCTCGAGCAGGTGCTGTCGCCCGACGAGGTCGCCGAGCTCGCGGCCGACGTGGCGCGGGTGTTCGACGAGGCGCCCCCCGACGATCGACCCGCGCGGCTGAAGGCGCCCGAGCACGACCAGTTCCGCTATGAGATGCTCAACCGAAGCGCCGCCTGTCAGCGCGCCGTCGCGCACCCGCGTATCCTCGAGGCGATCGAGCCGCTGCTCGGCGACGACTGCCACGTCATCGCGAACACCGCCTGGCGCAACCCGCCCGGCGTCGAGGGCTCGCACGGCGGAGAGATCTGGCACATCGACGCGGGCCCGCACGTGCCACGACCGCCCGGCACCGCGTGGCCGACCGACGTGCCCTACCCCGTCTTCGCGATCGGCTGCCACGTGCTGCTCGTCGACGCGCGCATCGAGGACGGGCCGACCGGCGTGATCCCAGGCTCGCACCGATCGGGGCAGCACCCGCCCTTCGACCAGGTCCGGGACGAGACGCTCGAGTGGGAGGGCGAGCGCTGCACACCGCTGCTCGGGCGCGCGGGCGACGTGGCGCTCTTCGTGTCGGACGTGTGGCACCGGCGCATGCCGACGCGCGAGGGCGAGCAGGGCCGCTTCTTCCTGCAGGTGCACTACGGGCGCCGCGACCTCGCGCAGCGGCTGCGCACGACCGACGCGTCCAATCAGGTGAGCGACGAGGCGGCGGCGCGCGCCGAGACGCCGAGGGAGCGGAGCCTGATCGGGCTCCACGCCCCCGGCTTCTACGACGGCTAGCGGGCCGCGGCCGACCCGAAGTCGTAGTGCACGCCCGTGCGCTCCTCCGACACCTTCCAGAGCCGCTCGGCGTCGTCGCGGCTGCGCGCGGCCCGCGAGGTGCCGACCTTCTTCGGCGTGCCGCGCATCTCGAACCAGCCCCTCGGACCGTAGTACTCGCCCGCCTCGACGCCGGGATCGGTCGCGGCGCGCAGGGTCGGCAGCGCGCCGCCCGGCGGCTGCATGCCAAAGAAGGGGTTCATCAGCTGGAAGATCGAAGAGTGCTGCTGCAGGTTGGTCTGCGTCCATCCCGGATGCGCGGCCGCGACCAGCACGCCCGCCCCCGCCGCCTCGAGCTTGCGGATCAGCTCGTTCGTGAAGAGCAGGTTCGCGAGCTTGCTCTGACCGTACGCCGCGCTCGCGTCGTAGCGGCGCGACTCGAAGTCGAGGTCGTCGAAGCTCATCCGCCCGAGCTTGTGCGCCACGCTCGAGACGTTGACGATGCGCGCCCCCTCCGTCGCGAGCAGCAGATCGAGGAGCAGACCGGTCAGCGCGAAGTGGCCGAGGTGGTTCACGCCGAGCTGCAGCTCGAAGCCCTGCTTCGTGCGGCTCTCGGGCGGGACCATCACGCCGGCGTTGTTGACGAGCAGGTCGAGGCGATCGAAGCGCTCGTGCACCGTCGCCGCGAATCGACGGACTTGATCGAGGTCCGAGAGATCGAGCTCCATGAACTCGACCTGCGCGTCGGGGAGCCCGTCGCGGATGTCGTCGAGGGCCTCGCTCGCGCGGGCCTCGCTGCGGCACGCGAGCACGACGCGGGCGCCTCGACGCGCGAGCTCGCGGGCCGTCTCGAGGCCGATGCCGCTGTTCGCGCCGGTCACGATCGCGATGCGGCCGCTCTGATCGGGGATGTCTTCTCGGGTCCAGGCTCGGGCCATGGGGCCTCCTCCATCCGGTCGGTCTCGGTGGGCGCTCGATTTGGCGACCGTCAGTCTCTTAATAAGAAACCCCTGGTCACTTGTCAATGCGCGATCTATGATCGGGGCGCCATGAGCCCGAAACCCGCCTCAGCTCGCCCTCAGCCCTCCCCCGACCCCGAGTCGGAGGGGTGGCAGCGCGCGCGCCGCCCCGAGCACAAGCGCGAGCGGCGCGACGCCATCGTCGAGGCGGCCATCGCCCTGCTCGACGAGGAGGGGGTCGAGGCGGCGACGCTCTCGGCGATCGCGCGCCGCGCCGGGCTCTCGAAGGCCAACTGCTACCGCTACTTCGAGAGCCGCGAGGCGATCCTGCTCGCCGTCGTCCTCGACGACGCGCGCGACTGGTCGGAGGCGATCCGCGATCGCCTCGCGCGGGCGGCGGGCAGCGACGACGTCGACGCGACGGCGGCCGCCTTCGTCGACACCCTCGTCGCTCGACCTCGGCTCGCCATGCTGATCGCGTCGCTGTGGTCGGTGCTCGAGCGCAACGTGTCCGTCGACGCGGCGGCCGAGTTCAAGCGCAGCATCGGCGAGATCATCCTCGCGCCGGCCGAAGCCGTGGCCGCCGCCCTGCCCCGACTCGGCGCCGAGGGCGGGGCCGCGTTCGTCAGCCAGTTCGTGCTGTTCGCGTCGGGTGCGTGGCCGGCGGCGCACCCCTCGCCCGTCGTCACCGAGGTGCTCGCTCGACCCGAGTTCGAGGGCATGTGCATCGACTTCGAAGAGGTGCTGCGCGCGCACGCGCGCACGGTGCTGCTGGGGCTCCAGGCCGAGGCCTGAGCGACGGGACCGGCCCTTCGGCCTCGAACGCTCAGGCGTCGCCGTCGCCCGGCGCCTCGACGAAGCCCTGCCAGCCCGACATGTAGCCGACGAACTTCTCGCCGAGGCCCTGCTCGCGCAGGTAGTCGGCGCTCACCGGCACCTTCACGCTCTCGAAGTCCGGGTCGGCCTCGAGCCGCTTCGGGAAGTCGTGGTGGAGGATGCCGGCGCGACCGAGCAGCACGAAGTCGACGCCCCGATCGAGGCACGCGCGCACGTCGGCGCCGCTCATGATCTTGCCGGCCACGCCGAGGCGGACCTCGCCGCGATCGATCGCGGTGAAGTGCTCGATCAGCTTCGTGCCCGCGTACTCCTCCTCGGCCGGGTCCTTGAACACGTCCCAGAGCGACATGTCGAGGAAGTCGATCCGCCCCTCGTCGCAGAGCCGCGTCGCCACGGCGACCGAGTCGGCCAGGGTGATGCCGAAGCGCTCGGCCGAGAGGCGCACGCCGACGATGAAGTCGGGGCGACAGCGCGCGCGCACGCCTTCGATGATCTCGAAGAGCAGGCGCGCGCGGTTCTCGAGCGAGCCGCCGTAGCGGTCGTCGCGCTGGTTGATCTCGGCCGAGAGGTACTGGCAGACGATGTAGCCGTGGGCGCCGTGGATCTCGACGCCGTCGAAGCCCGCGCGCTCCGCACGCACGGCCGCGGCGATGAAGTCTTCACGAAGCGCCTCGGTCTCCTCGAGCGAGAGCGCCCTCGCTCCCGTCTCCTCGTTGTCGGAGGGGCAGACCGGCGTCGCGCCGACGAGATCCTTCGGCGAGCGCATGCCGGCGTGGTGCAGCTGCGCGAGGGCGACGCTTCCGTTGTCGCGAATCTCCTTCGCCAGGCGCGTCAGCCCCTCGAGGTGCTGGTCGCCGAAGATGCCGAGCTGCCCCGGGAACCCCTGCCCCACGGCCTGCACGTGGGCGGCGCAGGTCATCACGCTGCCGAAGCCGCCGTGGGCCCGCATCGTCAGCCAGCGGTACTCGTCGTCGCTCAGCGTGCCGTCGTCATGGCTCTGCAGGTTCGTCAGCGGCGCGAGCATGATGCGGTTGGGCATCGCCGGCCCGCGGGTGAAGGAGAGGGGAGCAAAGGGCGTCGGAGCGGTCAAAGCAGGCAGGACCTCGGACTCGGGTGAGAGGGGATCGCGGACGATATCGCAGGGCCGCGCACGGGGTAGAATGCCGGAGGCACCCGCAACGTTTCGCCCGCGCCGCCCACCCGCGCGCCGGCGTGCGAGCCGAGCGCCCCGCCGCCTGGCCGCCACACGAGGAGACGAATCCATGGGCCTTCGCAGCTGGCTGAAGCCGCGCATCCAGGAGAAGCTGATGCGCGCCATGAACGAGCATCGCCCCGACACGATCGGGCTCGCCTCGGGCGACGTGCTCGAGGTGGGCTTCGGGACGGCGCTGAACCTGCGCTACTACGGCGACGACGTCCGCAACGTCACCGGGCTCGATCCGATGTCGACCGAGGGTGTGCCGATCGTCGAGGAGCGCATCGCCGAGGCGTCCTTCCCCGTCGAGCGGACGACCCTGCGCGCCGATGGCGAGCTGCCCTTCGACGCCGGGCGCTTCGACACGGTCGTCACGACCTGGACCCTCTGCTCGATCCCCGACGCAGTGGCGGCTCTGGCCGAGATGCGCCGCGTGCTCAAGCCCGGCGGTCGCTACGTGTTCGTCGAGCACGGCCGCAGCGAGAAGGTGAGCACCGCGCGCTGGCAGGATCGGCTCGACCCGATCTGGTCGCGCATCGCCGACGGCTGCCACATCAATCGCAGGATGGATCGCATCGTCGAGGAGGGCGGCTTCGAGCTGCAGTCGATGGAGCGCTTCATGGGCGACGGCCCCGCGATCGTGGCGAGCCTCTATCGCGGCGTCGCGACCCGCGCATGAGCGACGCTGCGCTCTCTCCCGAGGCCGTGCGCGCCGAGCGTGAGCGCGTCGTGCGCCGGCACATGGAGGCCGAGAACGAGCTCGACTTCGACGCCGTCATCGACACGTTCTCGCATCCCCGCTACGAGCTGATCGCCACGGGCCGCACCTTCGACGGCGAAGACGAGGTGCGCGCCTACTTCGCCGAGTCGCGCGGCGCGTTCCCCGACCAGCGCAACGAGCTGATCTCGCTGCGTCACGCCGACGACGCGGTGATCGTCGAGTTCTGGCTTCGCGGCACGCATCTGGGCCAGCTCGGGCCCTACGAGCCGACCGGTCGCACCTTCGAGTGCCGGATGACGGCCTTCTTCGTCTTCGAAGGCGCGAAGATCGTCATCGAACGCGTCTACTGGGACACCGCGACGATGCTGCGCCAGCTGACGAGCGAGGCCTAGCGGCGCCCCGGGCTCAGTCGCCCCGCGGCCGCCGGAAGGCCTCCGAGGCCGG
>JAAUYD010150558.1_pt1 | contig 12229 bp, 8 predicted proteins | sample 7278101 | NCBI WGS metagenome assembly JAAUYD01 (sample SAMN14350128, study PRJNA611818) | marine sediment metagenome | isolation source: surface marine sediment (0.6m) | place: French Polynesia: Moorea | collected 2018-08 | reverse complement strand
GCCGATATCCGATAGATTCGCCAAAATTACCGCTTTAAGCTGGCCGCTTTTTTTCAGGGAAAAAAGATGGCGCACTCTGGTTAATCCCAGTTTATGATATTCATTGCTGAGATCCGCGTAGTCCATCTTTTCAGGCTTCAGATCTATGGCATCCATCATCAAGCCACCTGAGGTGTGTTCATAAAAATCAGTTAATTCCTGAAGATCTTCAGGCCGAGTTTCGGAAATCCGCCACTTGTCGGGCAAAGCAGGCGTTATCCGGTTTTGTTTATTAAAGTAAGTGCAGGCAAAGCCGTCCTGCGAACAGCCGTTGGGATCATCGATGCTGTCGACGGCACCACCGAACACCCGGCTAGGGAATTTGTTATCCGGACGATAATAGCAAAGCATATAATCCATATGCAGCGAATAGAGGCGGTGGGAATCGTTTATCATGCGTCCGATTTGATCCAATACAATGAGACCGGCCTTGTTTATACTGGATTTTCTGGCAGCATGGTGATGAATCATCCAGGATTTCTGGTAAAAACGAATCATGGCCATATGACCGTAGATGGTTCCCTTATCCTGATAGATAAAGTGCCTGGCAATATGGGGGTTGCGGGTATAGATCTTGGCGTAGGTTTCTTTAATCTGCTTTTTATTCTTCTGGATAATGGCATATTTATCGGGGTAAATGAATCCAGTCTCAAAGAAAAAATTCCACAAGTCTTCCAGATCCACGTGACTGCAAATATAGGAATTTTTATTTTTCGTCTGATGTAGCAGAGCGATGAGTTTCAAATGGTCATGGATATCCATATCCAGCAAAGCCAGACCGCTCTTGATCCATTTGTCTCCATCGGCCTCATCAATCCGTTTGCGATAAACAACCTGGGCGCTGCATTTGATTTTATAGTTGTCTGAAAAATTAAGCGAAAGCTCGGGTAAGACCATACCGGGTAGAAGGGCCGTTTTTAACTCGTCCTCTTCTACTGAAAACCCTGAGCCGGAAAGGTCTACAATTTTGAGATCAATCCTCCTTTTGGTAAAAGGGTGCTGGAATGTTATATTGGGTGAAGGCGTTAACTTGTAACGCTCGCTGCGATATTCTTTTTGTTTGAATCGCTGGATTTCCTGTTTGATCGGCTTCAGGATGTAATTGCCCGAGTCGAGTCCTTGGAATGAACGGATGATTTCGCATTCTCCGGAGTAAATTGTATCTGCACCATCCGAAAGAATAATATTGGCAGAGTCCGTCGGATTCAACCAGTCAAATGTTTGGGGAGGGACGGCCTTGAGTTTGACATTAATAGAGTAACCGTTAAAATCCATTAAGGTACCCAAAAAAACAGAGCTATTCTGGATGAGCTGCGCAGATATGCCCTGGCATGCATGTCGCCTGGCTTTGCGGCAAGTGACTTCGGTGCCATGGTCCGGCAGACGAAAACGGATGCCCTTTTCATCTATATTGAGCAAGCTGGGAACAACTTTTAGCAGCTTCTGGCCGTTGGGAATGAGAAAATTATGGAACTGATACGACTGAATTATCTTCTCTATGCCTTTAAGATCAACCCATAGACACTCGACAATATCACTATTGCAGGGCTGAGGCGTCGCCTTTAGAGATATTTCCTTAGCGTACAAGTTGTGTTTTAAATTGATAAAAACGGTACCGTCCTGGAAGTTGATAAAATTTAATTTGTTGACAATCCGAGGTTTGCCAACTTTTTTTTCGACTTCTCGATTTTCGATTTGAGAGGGTCTGCGGAGATCGGATAAAAGATTGCCTTTTCCTAAAGCTCGAATCTTAAGGCCTGCGGATACGGTGAGAGGGACGTCTGTTTCTTTTCGACGGTTGGCCTGGGAGCTCATATCGATTACTTGTAAGTTTTGCTTGGCGCGCTCCATATATCAACCTCTTACATTGGTGGTTTACTGAAAAGGATGGCGGGATTTTGCTTACGATTCTCAAAGTTTAAGTTCAGAAACAGTCGATATATTTGTCGGTCAGCTTTTCAGTCGAATATCGGTTCTTATCGTTTTTAGAGCCAATACAACTATATTTATGTATTTGTTCACTTATGACATCGAAGCTAAAATGTCAATGTATTATTGCTAATAAACTGAAATAATACAATAAATATCATTTAGTAACTGATTTTGCAAGCTCATTATTTAAATTTATTTTATTAATTAAATTCACTAATTAAATTTTATATTTTTGTCCTGTATTCGATCCAGTCAATTTAAGCCGCGCTTTCGTTGACATGGATTCAGTAACTGAAAGGAGAAAAATTATCCAAAGACAAATCGTAAAACAGTTTGGGTTTTTCCCCATCGCTGAATTGCGAAATAGAGGATCAGTTGCGTCTTTGGGAATCGGATTTATATTTTAAGAGGACAGAACGAAGCGTTACAATAAATCGTCAATCATAAATTATTCAAAGGGGAGTCCGTCGCATGGGAAATCAGATTAGAACCACTATCTTATTGGCGGTGATGACCGCCCTGATTATTTGGGTGGGTCAGATTCTGGGTGGTCGCCAGGGAATGATCATAGCGCTCATACTTGCTGCTGGAATGAATTTTTTCAGCTACTGGTATTCCGACAAACTGGTGCTTAAAATGTACCGCGCTTCCGAGGTGACGCCAAATCAGGCACCCGAACTATATGAAACCGTTCAGCGCCTAACCCAAAGAGCTGGGCTTCCCATGCCGAAATTATTTATCATCCCCCAGCAAGCACCCAATGCATTTGCCACCGGCAGAAATCCGGAACATGCTGTTGTTGCAGTCACCGAAGGATTGCTGAATATCATGGAGCCTGACGAAGTGGCCGGCGTTTTGGCCCATGAACTGGCCCATGTAAAAAATCGTGATATTCTGATTGGCAGCATTGCGGCGACCATGGCTGGAGCCATTATGGTACTGGCCAGCATGGCACGCTGGTCAGCTATTTTCGGGGGTGGTGGTAGCAATGACGAGGAAGGCGGTGGGGCTGGCATCATCGGTTTGATCGCGATGTCGATCATTGGCCCAATGGCAGCCATGATCATTCAGATGGCCATATCCCGATCGCGGGAATATCTAGCCGATGCCACAGGAGCGAGCTTTGTCGGCAGCCCCGAAGGACTTTCACGCGCTCTGGAGAAGTTGGGCGCATATTCCAAAAGACTGCCCATGAATGCCAATCCATCGACCGCCCATATGTTTATAGTAAATCCGCTGTCCGGCAAAAGCTTGAAGGGTTTGTTTTCCACCCACCCACCATTGGAAGAGAGGATCGCGCGATTGCGCGGCAGCCGCCCCTCATCAGGCAAAAAAATTGAAACTGGCATGGATAACCGCGAAGCCAGAGCCAGGGCTTCCTGGGATCGGCTCTCGGGTTGATGGCATGGACCGAGGCGTATAAAGCACTTATTGAGGAAATTGAAGTCGCAAATTGGATGGTGGCCCGCGACCGGTCAGCTACATTCCACGCCACAGCAGCTTGCGGCACTCTTTCCCTTGAACCAAGTCTGGATGATATAGGATGCACAACCCACACCGGGAGTCACCCGAATGGCATGGGTCGGGCAATTCTGGGCGCAGGCCCCGCACTCCATGCATCCGTCGGGATCTCCAACGAAAGCCTTTTTTTCTACTGTGTGAAAAACGGTGTGTGGACAAACGGTTTCACACATGCCGCACCCCACACAGGCATCAGCATCAAGCTGCAGTGTCGTGACACCGGCTAAATATCGAAAGCGCTCCATTTATACATCCTTTGTTTTTCTCGTTGTTTTGAATGTTTTCAAACGATGTCAACCAACACCTGACTTGAAATCATTTCAATTAAGAATTTGAATGGCTCGATTTAGCTAATGGGTTTAACCGATAAATGCCGCCCCCACCCATGTCACCAGTGCGATCAATGCGACTGCTGCCTGCAGGGGGATCGCTCTGCGCATTTCTTTTTCGACTCCTGATGGTGATGTAAATGGCGTCGAGCCGGTAAAATTCATGGCCAGATAAGAACTTATCGACGTTGTTATCAAAAGCAGGGCCAGGGCTTCCATCCAGACGATATGGCCGTAAAAAATTGTCGCGATCAACAAACCTGAAGCAATTCCGGTGAGCATGCCCTTTAGGGCAAATGCACGTCCCGGAAGCCAGGGAAGCAGCACCGGGGCAGCAATTGCACCACCAATGATTCCAGCAAGATAGGCGACGAATAGCAACAGGCCACGCAAGCAAGCATCCCTCACCGAAAAAATGTCCGATCCGATACCGGACAACAGGAAAATGGCTGGCAGCAGCCACAAAGTCGGCTTAGGAAGATGCGAAAGTTCCACCGGAATTAGCACGATGCGCTCGACCACAGAAAACGTTACCTGCCGCATGGTTTTATCCGCCTTGCCCCCTTCAGCGACAAATCGTGGAATATCTTTAGCCCGGACAGGGCCCCAAATTACTTCAAAACCGCATTCATTTTTTACCTGGTGGGCCGAGACACCGGTGGCGGCTAACTGGGGCAATATCAGCCGTTTGTGTCGTACCACCTTGCTCAGCATACTCTGATTAACCCGCTGTACTACTTCTCGGGTGCCAAACAGCTGTTTGCCGGCCGCACACCAAACATTGATGCCGCGTGTATCTATTACCAGGATCCAGGCGTCAAATGAAGTCAGCTCCTTGCGCACCGTATCAAAAGAAAGTTTATAGTTGGCAGTCACCAGGACCGGTGAATCTTGTCCTGGATTTCCCGTACAGTAAAGCCCGGGGGCTATTTTATACTCATGGCGATGGATACCCAAACGGGTGCTCAGGGTGCCAAAAAAATCTGATCGCTCCAATTGGGTCTTGATTTTGGGAACCGTTCCAGCGGGCGTATCGATAAAAACTTCCACAAAATCCAGCAGTCGATAGCCCGGTTTCTCATAGGGGCTGCTCTGCGGTCCGGGAGCGGATCCACAACACACTTCATTGGAAGAAGTATCCACAAAAAGCGGTTGGAGCTGGTTGTCTGCGTTGGATGAATCACAGCAGGTATCGCCCGGGCAGCAATCTTTTTTGTCGGGTATTAGATCATCCATTTTTTACGATCCTTTGCGCAAGATCTGTGTATTGCCTTATTCTTAGTACTATAGGATGAGTGCCGTAACTGTCAAGAATTCACAAATCAGCGGCCGCCAGCAAAATAGAGACGAGCAGACAGTATCAAAATGAAGCTCGCTTCTGCCGTTCATGATATCGGCAAAAATGGGAAAGTGCTCGGGCCGCCCGGCCAGCCGATGGATAAGCCGGAACACCGGCCTTGCAAAATTGCGTCCTCAAACTTGTCCCTGTGAGGGCCAGGTCCGGATCGCCGCCTTCGGAATCGATGGTAAAAACAGTCGGCTTGCCGATTTCTCGATTTTTTATGTACGATATGACCTCCGCGGTTGGATCGGAAAGATCCGGGAAGTGGTAAGCCATTCTGGGGATTAGCCGATCGACAACGATGATGGAAATCCCAGGGTCCTGATAGCCCAATTCCAATATCTTTGAAAGATAATCGGCATCGATAAACGTCCGCCACATGTCGAGGGGGTTTCCAGCTATGGACCCTGCAGTCGGCACGCTGCGGTGCAGAAAATTCATACTTGTCTCGGACAACGCGGGAATTTCGAATCCCTCCCGGTTGAACGTATCACTGTAAGCCACACTGTTTCCGCCCCCGCCGCCGATCAGAAAAACGCCTTTGCCGTCATCTGGTGCTGGCAGTCGACTGAAAGCCATGATGGTGTCCACACATTCATCCATCGATCGAACCCGAATCACCCCGGTTTGTCGGCAAAAAGCCTCCCATAGCTTCTGTGATCCCGCCATGCCGCCAGTGTGAGACGCCGCTGTTGCCGCCCCTGCCCTGCTTTCTCCACCTTTCCAGAGGATGATCGGCTTTTTCTGTCCCGCCCTTTTAGCAACTTGCAAGAATTTGCGCGCATCCCTGACGCTCTCGAGGTACATGGCAATCACCCGAATATTCTCGTCTTCCGCCATCACCTCGAGAAAATCGGTACTGTCTAGTACAGCGGCGTTTCCGAAACTCACCGCTTTTTCCACCCCAAGACCAAGCGAACACAAATACTCGGTAAGACGCTGGGCAAGCCCACCGCTTTGGGATATAATTCCAACGGGTCCACTCAACCCGGGGATTGCACCCCAGGCGGTTAAGTTTGAAGACGGACAATAGGGTCCCATACAATTGGGGCCGATGATCTTCAAACCATAAGTATTGGAATTCGCGATGATCTGATCCTCCAATACCTTCCCGTCTGCCAGGCCCGTTTCTTTAAATCCCGAGGTAAGAATGTGGATATGTCTTAGGCCAATGCGGCCGCAGTCTTCAAGGATAGAAGGGACCAGCCGGGCGGCAACGCACACAATGGCCAGATCCGGTACTTCCGGCAAGGATATCAGGTCCGGATATGCCTTGAGGTCACGGATATTTTCTGCTCTGGGATTAATCGGGTAGAGCGTTCCGTCAAAGCCGCCTTCCTGAAGCTTGATTAAAAAACTCATACCGCCGAATTTGTAATCGCCGGTTGAGACACCGACGATGGCGATCCGGCGGGGATTAAAGAATTTTTGGAAATCTGATTGGTTTAAAGCCATAATAAAAATTGTCAGGTTTTTTGGGTGAACACTCCTCTTAAATGCAAGCGGCCCCAAGGCGCCCCGTCAGAAAATCGATGACAGTTGCCACCATTATATAAATCCAAATTGCGAAATACAAAGCACGATATGGTTATTACAGGAACTTTATCGGTATTACAAGCGGCCAGTGAATGGGCAAAAGAGGATTTAGCGCTTTGATTCGGATCGACCGATTACGCCGCACTGCAACCCATAAAGAGTTGCCACTATCCTACCTGGACTTACAAATATCCCAAATAGGTGGCAAATGGCGTGATTCTTGCTGTGGTTGAACCAGTTGTAGAAATCGAAATTCTAAAATTCGGTAGAATGCAAGTGCAGGAGGAATCAAATTGAAAAAACGGTCAATTTGTCTTTTTATATTTTGCCTTTTTCTGGCGACTGGCTATGTTCAGGCCGACTTTGAAAGCGATGTGATTGATCTGGTCAATCTGGAAAGAGAGGTCCAGGGACTCCATCCCTTAAGCTATGATCACCAACTTGCAGCCGCAGCCCAGGGTCATTCTGAAGACATGGGAGCTCAGGACTATTTTAGTCACACAAGCTTGGACGGCCGAACCGTCCCGGATCGAATTACGGCTGAAGGCTATTCCTACAACACCTATGGTGAAAACATCGCTGGCGGTCAGCCGACCCCCGAGGATGTCATCGATGCCTGGATGTCAAGCTCAGGACACAGAGCAAATATATTAAATTCAAATTTTTGTGATATCGGTGTTGGTTATGTCTATCAGGCGGATAGCACCTATCGCCATTACTGGACCCAAAATTTCGGTCGGAAATCCGGAACCAGCTCCTGTCCCGGAATATCGACCTATGCAATTACCGCTTCGGCCGGGCCGGGAGGCGACATTTCTCCGCAAGGAGATGTATCAGTAATTGAAGGCGGCCAAACTACCTTCACATTTACACCGAACTCGGGTTACTGTGTCGCGGAAGTGCTGGTGGATGGTATTTCAAGGGACATTGCCACCGGCTATTCATTTTCCAATGTTGCCGGCAACCACACCATTGAAGTAAACTTTGCGGTCAATCAGTTTCCGCCAGTTGCCGATGCAGGTCCTGCACAGGTTATTGAAGAGGGTCAAACTGTCACTCTGGATGGATCACAGTCATCAGATCCCAACGATGTCGTCACCGTTTATGAATGGACTCAAATCAGCGGTGTGCAGATCCAGTTGTCCGACGAAAATGCCGTCAAACCCACCTTCGTTCCGGCTCCCATCACTGAGGATACTACGGTAGTCTTCCAACTGACGGTCTTTGATACGGGTGGTTTATCCGATTCCAACACTGTTGAAATAACTATTAAAGAAAATGGAATTCATGACCTACCGGAAGATATCATCACATTTATGTCCTCTACCGATAAAGTCATGGGATTAAATTCCGACAATCAAGCCAACCTGGTCAGTTTGCATGCATTGGATCCTGCCGATGGCAATATCAACGACAATAATGGAATGCCCGACAACCTGATTTACGGTCTCATCGATTTTAAAATTAAAGTCGACGCCCCCGGCGACAGTGCCTCCGTCACGATCTTTTTGCCGGAGCCGGTCCCCGAATCATATAAATGGTATAAATATAGCCAGACCCGGGGCTGGTACGATTTCAGTGAAAACGTCACATTCAACAGCGAGCGCAACCAGCTCAGTTTTACCCTGGTGGATGGCGGTCTGGGAGATGACGATGGCGAACAAAACGGGATGATAGCAGACCCATCCGGACTCGGCCTGGCACCTGCCGAACCTGCTTCGACGAACACCGGCGGTGGCGGCGGATCGGGGGGGTGTTTCATCGGTTCCTTAGGGTTCTGGGAAAAATAAATTCACGCATTTTCAGGTCCGCTTTAACGAGTCTGAAGGACTGGTAACCCCCTGTCCTCCTTTATTCAGCACATGTGTGTAGATCATGGTCGTTCTGACATCTTTGTGTCCCATAAGCTCTTGCACTGTTCGGATATCGTAGCCCGCCTCTAATAGATGGGTGGCAAAGCTGTGGCGCTTATGCCGATATCGGCATAAGCGTCATCATGCCGACTCCCGGATTATGCCGACTAAACGGATTGAGAGCGGAGCCCTGCTGACTCCGCTGCAATTTAAGTCGGCATAATCAGAGATCTTCCAGAAAGGCCAAAAGCGTATCATCTGGCCGGTAAAGGGAAGGTTTGACACCGAGTGGGGTAATTTTAGAAAGAGCCTTCCGTTTCAAGCGCATATCAGCGTGGAGATACATCTGGGTGGTTTCTACCGATTCATGTCCGAGCCACAGAGCAATAACTGAGCGGTCAACGCCATGGTGGAGTAACTCCATGGCTGCAGTGTGACGAAGAACATGAGGAGTAACATTTTTGTGACGAAGAGTTGGACAATGTGACTGTGCCGTTTTACAGTGTCTTGCGACTAATCGTTCTATGGCATCTCTGCTGAGAAAGCCACCTCGGATGCTTGGGAAGACTGGATCTTTTATCTGCCCGTTAAGCTCGCAAAGCCAGGCTGCCATCACATCTGCCGTTTCTCGTTGAAGCGGTGTGCTTCGCTGTTTTCTGCCCTTTCCGTTGCATCTCACATGTGCTCCTATACCCAAGACCACATCCTCAATGTGTAGACCGATAAGCTCCGATACCCTGAGTCCCGTTTGGACGGCTGTTAAGAGAAAAGTCCGATCCCGTCGTCCTATCCAGCGATTTTGGTCGGGTGCGTTAGTGAGAGCATCAATTTCATTGCGTGTAAGGAACGCGATTGGCCGTTTTTCAAAACGTTTGCTTGGAATAGCCAGGATTTTATAACAGAGCTCGGCATATTCTGGGGCTCTAAAAGAGACGTAACGGAAGAATGAGTGGATGGCTGACAGACGGGCGTTTCTGGTTCGAACACAGTTATTGCGGCCGTTCTCAACGTATTCAAGGAAAGAGCTGATAAAATCAGGGGTAAAATCTTTCAAAGATAGGACAGATGGCTCTTTACCGAGTTTTTCATTGGCAAAACGTAAAAGAAGCCGAAAGGCATCTCGGTATGATGCAACCGTGTGGGCACTGGCCCGCCACTGCTGAAGGAGACGGTCAGTAAAGAAGGACTGCAAAAGAGCAGGAAACGTGTTAATCATCATCACCGACCTCCTTCTTTCCTTGCATGAGTTTCTGAGTCGCCAACTCCAGAAGCTCCGGTACCGCCTCCAGATACCAGTAGGTATCATTTACGTGGGCATGGCCCAAATATGTCGAGAGTTTATGGATCTCGCGTTCAACATTGATCCCAGCACGGTACCAATCTACGAGCGTTTGTGCGGCGAATCGATGCCTCATATCGTGAAGTCTGGGACCACAGCCAACACGTTTGCCCTTGATCTTTTTTCGGATACCGATCTGACGTGACACGACAGCGAAGTTATCTCGTGCAGCCCAGTGGGTTATGCGAGTTCCCCGTTCGGATACAAAAAAAGCAGCACTTTGGCGCCTAGGAAACATCTGGTCCCTAATTTCGGCATAGTCTGAAAGAGCATCACGTGTGGTCACGTGTACCGGAACGAGTCGCGATTTGCGGAATTTGGATTCGCGGATATTGAGCACGCTCTCTTCCAGATCAACATCCTGTCTGTCAAGGGAAACAGCTTCGCTAATCCGCATCCCGGTTACGGCAATGAGTCCGAATAAGGTGGCATAGGTCGGACCTCTTAACCCCTTTGGCGAACTAAGTTTACGTGCTGCCTCGACAAGTCCCTCAATTTCCTCATCGCTGTATATATAAGGTGGTTTTCGTTGGTACCGATAGGGCAAAAGATTTTTGGGGGGAACCTCTGTACGTTCATCAACTGCACTTCTCCAAATAGCAAAGCGTCTTACAATGTTGAGTCTGTAAGCCAATGTTGCCGGTTCTTTTGCAGTAGACAGCTTCACCCACCTTAGCGCTAAGTCGGTAGTTACATATGAAGTCGCTTCTCTTTCAGCAAAGGCAACAAAGCTCTGAAGTGTGCTTTCTGCATTGATTAGTTTAAAGCCCAGACTGCGGCGGAGAGAAAGGTATTGTTGCATTGCTTTTCGTAAAGTGCTCACTTTGCACCTCCCTTCTCCGGCCAAATGCGGACAATAGAACGCAGTCCTTCTATATCCACCTTTACATAGATCTCGGTGCTGTTTGGGGACCGATGCCGCAGGAGTTCTCCGATCTCAGTCATCGAGGCTCCGTTTCGCAGCATATTGGTGGCAAGGGAATGACGCAGCAAATGCGCCCCTTTGCTTGGAGTTTTGAGGCCACTTTTCTCTAAAGTGCGCCGAACAATTGTGCTAACTGTCGATGGACCCTTCAAGCCCCGATAAGGGGCTCTCGTTCGCACGAAAACCCTTCGTGTTGAACACTTGGGACGGTCGTTCTTCAGATAAACAGCTAAAGCTTCCCCCACGCTTTGAGGCAAGGGAAGACGGTCGCGAAACTGCCCTTTGCCCCGGATTGTGAGCTCAGCGGTTCTCCAGTTGATATCGCCCAATTCTAAGGCGACGATTTCTCCGGCCCGAAGACCAAGACGTGCGATAAGAAGAAGAATTGAGTAGTTGCGGCGACCAACGGATGTAGTACGATTGCAACTATCCAGAAGGCATTCAACCTGTTCAGCTTTGATATACTTCGGAACATCGGATAAACGCCAGGCTGCAACTGTTGGAACCGCTGTCGAAATATCGCGTTTTGTCTCACCAAATCGAAAAAGAAATCGCAAAAATGAGCGCAGGGCTGAAACCATCAGCTGGGCTGACTTTGGAGTTCGTTTATGTGCATGACAAAGAATGAAGTGATCTATATCTTGCGGACAAAGCTGACAAAACCGCATAGGCTTATCGCCGAATCGGTCAAGAAGAAATCTTTGAATGTAGGGCCAATATCGCGGGCCAGCTTCCGGTGAGAGTCCGCGTTCCTTTTGCAGGTAATCTTCGTAACGGTTTTTTAGGAGTGTCATTGGGGAGTCGTTAAATGTCGGCTTCGGATGCGGTATTGCCCCTTCTATCCGGAGATGATCAAGAAAACGACGTAGGGTTCTATTGTCACCCCTACGGACAGTTCCCATGCGAGCTGATTCGATTAGAAAACGATCTGTGATGCCTTCATCAATATTGCAAGCAACGACATGGTTCTTTTCGATCCACCTCAAAAGGCCTTTCAAAAGCTTCAGTTGGGTTTGAATTGTCGAGGGAGAATACCCCAAATCGAAAACAACAGACATGAATGTGCTGACGTGAGCGCCCAGATCACCGTTTTTCAGCAGCTCAGAGACGATGGAACCTTTTAAAAACGGATATGCCATTAGCGTCCTCCTTTCATGGTTAGGTGATTAATCATGAATAAGAGGACAGCCGAATTATGCCGAATTTACAAGGGGTATAAAAAAGAAAAAAATCAGGATAACAGCTACTTGCAAAAAACAATCAAGAGGAGTCGGCATAATCCGGGAGTCGGCATGATGTCTTAATGTATGGCAGCTGCCAGGTTTTACCAATTTGGCTGTTTTAATTGCTTTTTTCAATATTCGTTGCAATGATTGTTCATCAATGTGATGCCTCCTTATTTTATTGGATCTT
>JAAUYD010126832.1_pt1 | contig 12230 bp, 8 predicted proteins | sample 7278101 | NCBI WGS metagenome assembly JAAUYD01 (sample SAMN14350128, study PRJNA611818) | marine sediment metagenome | isolation source: surface marine sediment (0.6m) | place: French Polynesia: Moorea | collected 2018-08 | reverse complement strand
TTGTGGGCGATTGATGCTAGAAATGGCTATCTTTTAGAAATCGATCCTCTAACAGACCATACCAAGATTCTTAACCCAAATAATACCTCTGACTTTATCGGAGCCACGGGAATTGCCATTGCTGATGAAACTCTTTGGTTTACCAGTGATGAAAATGTCTATTACTGCTCTTTAGCGGACAAAACCTGGAAACCTCAACTCTTTACCCGCCTTTCCTATCCAGCCGATGGCATTGCTATTTGGGATTCTACAGTTTATATTACCTGTCAAAAAACAGGAGAAATCTTAATCTACAATCGCCAAACCCAAGAAAAGATTACCCATTTTTATACAGTGGGAATTGGGATGGAAAATATTACCGTCAAGGAAGAAGAGATCTGGCTTACTGATGATCTTGAACAAACCGTATATTGTCTAGAAAGAGCCACAGGGGAAGTTATTTTTAGTCTTCTTACTCCCTTTGAAAATCCCATGGGCTTAACTTTTTACACTGAGCCTCATACTCAACAAGAAATACTTTATGTTTGCTATGGCGGGAAAGAAGCGTATATTAGAGATAATCCTAATGCTAATCCTAACCACGAATTACAATATCGCGATCGCATTTTTATTCATCCTCTACATTTTAAGTACCATGCTGAAGAAAAATATACCCTCTCCAATGGTTATTTAGTAGAGATGTCCTATGTGGAGGAAATTGCCCCTCTCGATCCCATAGTATTAAAAGACTTAGAATGGCGCATTGCTTTACCAGCGGAAACGGATAGACAAAAAATTCGGGAAATAACCCCTGTAGGCTTGCCTTTTACCGAAGAAATTCACAATGGTCAAAGAATTGCCGTTTTTAAATTCGATCCTTTAACTTCCGAAGAACGTTATATCTTTGGCTGGAAAGCTGTTTTAGAAGTGTGGAGTATTAAATATCAGATTACTCCCAAAGATTGCGAAATACTACCACCATTAAGCCCAGAGTTAAAAACTAAGTATCTGGTTGATGATGATAACCTAGCAATGCACACAGAAATCATCCAACGGGCTGCCCAAGATGCAATCGGAAGAGAAACTAATATCCTCCGCAAAGTCTATAGTATTCGCAATTATGTCTATGACAAACTTCGTTATGGCATTCGCCCTCACATTGACACTCCAGATATCGCTCTCAAACGGGGTGTTGGCTCTTGTGGAGAATATTTAGGGGTTTTACTTGCTTTATGTCGTCTCAATGATATCCCCTGTCGCACTGTAGGAAGATATAAATGCCCCCCAGAAAGCGATCACAAAAATGTTCCCCTGCTACCAGATTTTAACCATGTTTGGATGGAGTTTTACCTTCCTGGTATTGGTTGGTTGCCAATGGAATCTAACCCCGATGACATCATCGAAGGAGGTCCCTACCCTACCAGGTTTTTTATGGGTTTAGCTTGGTATCACGCGGAAATGGGAAAAGGAGTCCCTTTTGAGAAACTATACAGTGAAGGTGTTGCGATAGAGAAAGAAAAGGTGTCTATTGGAGAATTAGCGATTAATCATGTGCGGTTTATCATTTTAGAGGAATTGCATCCATAGTTAAGAGAGCAGGGAAGGAGGACTGGGCAATACTGTTCGGATAAGCCTGAAAACTTAATGAAATTAGAGAGTGTGGGAAGTGTGGGAAGTGTGGGAAGTATGGGAGGAGAGAACTTTCAAGGTTAATCTCCCCTCTCTTCCCTCTCTCCCTTGTCTTCCCTCTCTCTGTTTCAACAGACAACCTTCTTAACCGAACAGTATTGGGAGGACTGGGGATATTAATAGGTAGCATATTTCAAATAATTTGATACAAAAATACTGGATTCAAACTAGATGGGTTAATTTGAATCCAATTTGGAGACTGCTACGTATTAAACTTTGATACTGATTTCCCATTAAACATTGAATAAATGGTAAACGCCGATGTGGAAACAAAAACAACCGATGAAGCAGTGTTTGCAGCTTTCAAGGGAGGAGATAGTGATGCTTTAGGAATAATTTACGATCGCTATGGTTTATTAGTCTATCGTTTAGTTTATCGAATGGTGAACAATTATCAAGAGGCAGAAGATTTAACTCAAGAGATTTTTCTCAGTCTTCAAGAACGCCCCAATTATGACCCTAAAAGGGGTTCTTTTTATACTTATTTGATGATGTTAACGAGATCGCGTACTATAGATTGTCTTCGTGCTAAACGTTCTCAAGGGAATTTTTGGCAAAATCCAGGAAAAATCAAGGACTTGCTGAATAAACGTAATTCAGTCCATCCGATAGATCTTGCTGCTATTGAGGAGCGAGCTAACAAGCTCAAAGAAGCTCTAAACAGTTTATCTTCTAACCAGCGTCAGATTTTAGAACTCTCCTATTACGAAGGATTGAGTCAATCCGCGATCGCCAAACGTCTCAATTTACCTTTAGGCACAGTTAAAACCCATAGTCGCAGAGGATTACTTCAACTGAGAAAAAACTTACGTAATTTAGTTAATTAGAGATGACTAGTAATTTTGAGTCACACAATTTAGAAGAACTCTTAGCTGGATATGTTTTAGGAAATCTAGATGAGTCAGAACTGGCTTGGTTAAATTCCCAATTAATAGTTAATCCCCAATTAAGAGAAGACATTAAACAACTAGAAGCGACTCTAAATTTAATGCCTTATGCTTTACCCCAAACCGTTCCTCAATCTAACTTACGTCAAACAATTTTAGCCAATGTAAGGCAAGCCAAATATAGTATTGATCAACCTCAATCATCCCGTCTAAGTTGGATTGTTGGTATGATGGCGGTTTTCAGTACTGCGTGTTTGGCTATCAATAATTATGGTTTACGACAGGAATTGGCATCTGCTAATCACCACCTACAACAGGATCAAGAATTAATTAGTTTATTGCGTCAACCCCATAATCGGTTAGTTTCTTTCCAAGGATTAGAACCATTACCTGCTGCATCGGGAAGTTTATTTATTGCACCGCAAAAGCAGAAAGCAGTTTTAGTCTTGCAGAATTTAGAACCTTTATCGGGGAAGCAAGTATATCGTCTGTGGGCAATATCTCCAGATCAGAAAACTGGTTGCGCTAATTTTACTCCTGATTCAGAAGGTGCAGTTCATTTAGAATTATCCAATGATGCTTTAAATAATGCCAATTTCCTCCTAATAACTATTGAACCTGAAGCTAATACCTTACAGCCCCAGGGGAATCCTATTATGAAAGGCTACTATTCTCTATGAAAAAATATCCTCGCGTTGTAATTGTTGGTGCTGGTTTTGGAGGTTTACAAGCAGCCCAATCTTTAGCTAATACAGCAGTGGAAGTAGTTTTAGTTGATCGCAATAACTATCACACGTTTATTCCTTTACTGTACCAAGTTGCTACAGCACAGTTAGCCCCCGAACAAGTAGCTGTTCCAATCCGCAGTTTTTTTAGAGATTGTTTCAATGTAAATTTTATTCAGGGAGAAGTTGGACAAATCGATTTTGTTGCCAAACTTATTCAAATCGAAGAGCAAACTCTAACTTATGATTATTTAGTTTTAGCTACGGGTAGTCGCAGTCAATTTTATGGCGTTGAGGGAGCAAAAGACATCGCTTTTCCGCTTAAAACCCTCTCCCATGCTATTAATCTGCGCCATCATCTCTTACACTGCTTTGAACAAGGGGAAAGAGAGCTAGATCTTCAAAAGCGAGAACAATTATTAACTATTGCTATTGTCGGTGGTGGTGCAACAGGAGTAGAGTTAGCTGGTGCATTAGTAGAGTTAGTAAATCATACCTTACAAAGAGATTATCCTCGACTTAAACCCCAAGATGTTACGATCATTCTGGTTCAATCTGGCGATCGCATTTTTACCGAATTTCCCCCATCACTGAGCAGCTATACCGCCAAAAAACTTCGTCGCTTAGGAGTTAAGGTAATGTTGCAATCTAGGGTTTGTGAAGTTTCTAGGAATGGTTTTAAGCTTAATGATGGTGCTTATATTCCTGCTGCTACGGTAATTTGGGCGGTAGGAATTGAAGGTGCTATACCTAGAAGTTTTCCTTTTCCCCAGACAGGAATCAAAGGCAAGATTAGTGTATCACCCACTCTGCAACTAGTTGATTATCCAGAAGTTTTTGCTATTGGTGATGTTGCTAAGGTAGCAGCTTTATCTGGAGTAGCACCAGAAGCCTTACAACAAGGAGTTTATGTCGCCAATGCAATTAAACGGCAACTCGAAGGCAAACCACTTAAACCTTTTAAATATTTCAATAAAGGAAGACTAGCTATTATTGGTTGCTACTCAGGAATAGGAGAAATTGGCAAATTAAAACTCACTGGGTTTTTCCCTTGGCTTTTTTGGTTAGCTGTTCATTTAGTCTATTTCCCAAACTTTCGTAATCGTCTAATGATTTTCCTTGCTTGGTTACATAACTATATTTTTCGTGATAGAGCCATGAATCTAATTTTATCACCATCGAAATTAACTCAAATTACTAACAAAGTTAACCCTGAAATATTAAATATCAAAAGATAACTAGTTGGATCAAATTAATTTGATATATAGCAATCCTATGTGAATCATGAAAATAGATCGTAGTGTGAGCAAGATGCTCTCATCTTTACCATTTCACAAATGATTTAGGATTGCTATAGATGTTAAGGGTTGGCAAAAAATAGAACGGAACAATAATTTTACTTTGGTACTTAAATAGTCTGATTTTCAATAATTACAATTAGGAGACAAAACAATGAATAATACTATTTCTAATGACAGATTATCTACCTATGCTTTATGGATTTTGCGTTTAACGTTAGTAGCAATTTTTCTTTATCATGGATTACCCAAAGCTATATTTTGGTCTATGGCAACAGAGAAATTTATTAGTTTTGGACTTCCTGGCTTTTTAGGACCCATAACAGGAATAGCAGAAGTAATTGCCAGTGTTTTATTATTGTTTGGTCGGTTTTGGAGATTTAGTAATTTACTGTTATTATTTATCATTGCAGGAGCGATAGTTACAGTTCAATTACCTAACTTTCTAGAAGATGCTAAAAAAGTTGCAGGATTAGAAAGAGATATATTAATTCTGGTCGGACATTTAACTTTACTAGCTTTTCCTCCTCAAAAATTAGCTAATAAAACTCATAGTTCTTTAGGTTCTTTGGAAACAGAAAACTTTGAATATCAAGATTGATAGATAAGCAACTAGGGCGTGCTGAAAAAGTTATTCATATCAAATCACTTTCAATATGCTGCGTATTAATCTTTCTCGTCTCCCTTGTCCCCCTTGTCCCCATTGTCTTCGTGTCAATCATCTATAGCAAACTTAAAGGGAAATGATATCAGCACCCCCTAGTTATGATCCTAAATCCGCTTACCAAAGTATACTTTTAGTTGAAAACGTAGAATTAGCTTAAACCTTTCTGAATTCTGAATTCTGACTTCTGACTTGTGAACCTCGCCAAAAAACTTTTTCAGCACCCCCTACTTATGAGACTTTTCCTACTAACCATTCTTCAGCAGCTTGAGCTTCGAGGGGTTTAGAGAAAAAGTAACCTTGGGCATAATCACATCCGATTTTTTGAAGCAATGTTAATTGAGATCGCTCTTCCACACCTTCGGCAATTACTTCCATATTCAGGTTTTTAGCCAAGGCAATAATTCCTTTAACAATAGCTAAACTTCCTGCATTAGACTGTATATTTCTGATAAAAGATTTATCAATTTTAAGATGATTGATCGGAAACTGATTGAGATACCCCATACAAGAGAAACCTGTGCCAAAATCATCAATACTAAGCTGAATATTGCGTTTATTAATACCATCTAGAAGATTTTTAACCACATCGGTTTTTTCAATCAGAATGCTTTCCGTTAGTTCCAATTTAAGGCGATGAGGAGCTATTTCAAAGGTAGCAAGGGCTTGGTCTATTTTCTGAATTAAACTATTAGAATAGAGTTGTTTTCCTGAAATATTGACACTTATTTCCAGACTGGAAATATCTTTTTTCAGTTTGTTGTCCCAAGTTTTAAGTTGAGATAAGGCAGAACGTAATACCCAATCACCAATCTGCAAAATCAAGCCATTTTCTTCGGCAATAGGGATAAATTGATTGGGAGATATTAGCTTGCCACTGGGATGTTGCCAGCGAATCAAGGCTTCAAACCCGACAGTTTTTTCGGTAGATAAATCGATAATCGGTTGATAATAGATGACAAATTGCTCCTGTAAAATAGCTTCTCTTAGTTCACTTTCCAGTTGCAATAGTTGCAGCACTTCCAGATGCATATGACGATCAAAAATTTCATACTTAGCTCTACCAGACTCTTTAGCTCGATACATTGCCACATCAGCGTCTCTTAAAATGTCTTCACTTGAGGCATAATTCGATGTTCCTAAAACAATGCCAATACTAGCTGATGAAACAATAGTTTGTTCCCCCAATTGAAAAGGTTGGGAAATTAGGTTTTGAATCCGTTCAGCTATGGATGTGGTTTCATTAATCCCCGTAATACCATCCAGTAAAATGACAAATTCATCTCCTCCTAGGCGAGCTATAATATCGACTTCTCGCAAATGTTCTTGTAGGAGATGAGCGATTTTGATTAAAAATTGGTCGCCGATATGATGTCCTAAGCTATCATTAACCCGCTTAAAGCGGTCTAGATCTAGAAATAGCACCGAAAATTGATAGCCTGGATTGCGATAAGCACGTTTTAGTGCAACTTCTAGTCTTTCCATCAGTAAAGTTCGGTTTGGCAGCCCTGTTAAAGAATCGTGTAGGGCGTCATGAACTAGTTGGGCTTCCATCTTTTTGCGCTCGGTTATATCCATTGCCATGGAGATAATTAATCTCTCTCCATTTTCTAACTTTCCCAAAGGTGCAGAGCTAAAACTCCAAATTCTTTGCCCTTGAAACTTGGTTTGAATGCTAAATTCTCCTTCATCTATGGGACTATCAATATCATAAAGTTGGTCAATTTGAGCTTGAGCCAGATGGGAACACTCACCATAAGCTTTTTCTGTCCAATCAGAAATCGTGGGGATTTCCTGATGTTCATAGCCTGTAATTTCAGTCCAAATGGCATTTATTTGTAAAACTTTACCGCTTTCTGAGTGCAACATAATAGGAAAGGGTGCATTTGTGATGGAGCGTCGCCACCTTTCTTCGCTTATTTTGAGGGCATTTTCTGCTTGAATGCGATCGCTGACATCATGAACTAAAGACAAAATTGAAATTAGTTGTCCTTGTTCATCTAAAAGGACAGAATTGTACCATTCGCAGTACACAGTTGTTCCGTCTTTACAATAATTCTGGTTGAGGCAAGTATTACAAGATTCTTTTCCTTGCAGTAGGCGGGATGCCTTGGCATCGACTTTTTCTAAATCTGATTCAACGACAAATGACCAGTCTTGCCAGTTTTTGCCCAGCACTTCCTCAGCAGACCAGCCAAAAATACTTTCAGATTGCTTAGACCATCGTCTTAATCTTAGATCGCTATTCCATTCCACAATCCCCAGAGGAGAATTTTCTACATGAAAATTTAGTTTTTGATGAGCTTCCTTGAGAGCCTCTTCAGTTTGTCGTCTTACTTTGATTTCTTCGATCAGAATCGAATTAGCTTGCTGTAACTGAGCCGTTCTTTCTTTGACCTTAGATTCAAGATTTTGGTTTAAGTTTTTGATTTCAGCCTGAGCGGATTGAAGGGCTAATTGGTGTTCTACTCTCGCAACGACTTCTTCGATCTGAAAAGGTTTAGTAATGTAATCTTCCCCTCCCACTGAAAAGGCACGAACCTTATCTAAACCATCTTCCAAGGCTGTGAGAAAAATCACGGGAATATTACGGGTATTGCTTTGGGACTTGAGAGCCTCACAAACTTGATAGCCATCCAGATCTGGCATCCGAATATCCAGCAAAATTAAACTTGGCCAATTGGATTCGGCTACCCTGAGAGCCATCTCCCCAGTGGTCACTCCTCTAACAGAATAACCTCTTGCTTTTAATGATTGGGACAACAGTCTGACATTTTCAGGGAAGTCGTCAACGACGAGAAGGTTTTTCTGATCGGGAATGCTGGTCATAGTTGGGGTCAAGATCCATAATTAAATCGATAATAGCGTCAAACCTAAAATCATCTATCCATTTAGATAAAGTTATTGTCCAGTTATTTTGATCTGGAGGAAGTTCTTCGATCAAAGCCTGAATGCCTTGTCCATCAGCTTCATAGGCTAATTGATAGAGTCGTTCTAACCATCCTACTGGTAAATCTTCCAGGTTTAAATTGGCAATGGTTTCAATTTGTTCTATAGATTTGAAAGAGTGATCATAAAGATATTTAATTCCTAAATACTGTGCCATCAAGCTAAATAGGGTTTCAGGGACAAAGGGTTTACGCACTAAATCATCACAGCCTACAGCCAGAATATTATCCTTGTTTTCTTCAAAGGCACTGGCAGTAAGAGCAATAATTAGAGTTCGGTTAGTTGTACCTGCTGCTATCTCTGCTGCACGAATTGCTTCGGTAGCTTGATAACCATTCATTACTGGCATACGCATATCCATCCAAATAAGATGGGGAGACCAACTTTGCCAAATAGATATTGCCTCCTGACCATTGTTAGCATCTCGCACTTCAAACCCTACTGGTTCTAAAGTGCGTCGCATCAATTCTCGATTAGTAGAACGATCATCCACAACTAAGATACGATACTCTGGTTGTCCTTCTGCCAATCCTAGCACTGGTCTAATAGAATGTTTAGTCTGAATTTGCTTTGAGTCAACAGGAATCAAGGTAATTTCAAAGGAAAATATACTACCTTGACCAACCATACTACTTACCTGAATTTCTCCTCCCATCATTTGGACTAACCTTTGACTGATAGCTAATCCCAACCCTGTTCCTTCCTTAGTTTTAATACCTGTTTTAGTTTGACTGAATGGTTGAAATAGTAGGGGAATTTCTTCAAAGGCAATGCCTGCTCCTGTGTCTTCAATTTGTAAGGAGAGACAATCTACAGGCACTGGATTAGAAATACTAGATTTTGACGGTGACAATAGCTTACAACAAGTACTTACCCTAAGATTGACATAACCTTGAGTTGTGAATTTAATAGCATTACTAACCAAATTCAGTAAGACTTGTCGGAGTTTTTGACTATCTCCATGAATATATTGAGGAACATCCTCTGCTATCTCAAAATTGAGATTTAATCCCTTGGCATCTGCACGAAGTTGTAGCATATCTTGCAAAGTAGTGAGAAGCTCAAAAAGATCAAAATCATAGTTGTGTAGAGCAATATGTCCAGCTTCAATTTTGGACATTGTCAGTACATCATTAATTAGTTCTAGTAAATGATCGCCACTGCGACGAATAATATCGATCTCTTTTTTTCCTGCTTGAACACCAGGGTGTTCGCTTAAAATTCTGCTAAATCCGAGAATGGCATGAAGTGGGGTTCTAAGTTCGTGGCTGATAGTTGCCAAGAAATTGCTTTTTGCCTGATTGGCTGCATTGGCGACTGCTTGGGATTTTGCCAACTGAGCTTTTTCAAATTCTTGAATACGCCATAGCAATATGATTATGGCGGATGCCAAACCCACAATGGTTAGTACCATTAAGTCCAAAGGGTGTAGTTGAGATTCTATATTAGCTCTCGGAATCACCAAAGCAATAAACCAATCAGCTTGCTTCAGAGGAATCTGCGCTACATAAACCTCTTGATCATCAATGATGGCTCGGTTAATATCACTTATCCCAGAAATCATTTGTCGAGCTACTTGTCGGAGATCTGGTTGCTCGTCTTCTAGAAGGCTAGGAGCAGGTTTTTCCAATGTTCCCATCCGCCTTGTTTCGGGATGTACAATGGGGATTCCCTCTGAGTTTAAAGCGAAAGCATAACTTCCCGTACCATAACCTAGCCCATTAACAACTTCGATAAGACGCTTAATATCAATGACTCCCGTATTTAATCCTACTACTTCCCTAGTCTTGTCTATCTCTGACCAGATAGGTGCCACAATAATCACTACAGGGAAACCTTGGACTCTAGAAATAACGGGATTAGAAACAACAATCTCTCCTTTCAAACCCTGTTTAATATGAGGGCGATCTCCCACATTAGCCTTAGCTTTGCCCAAATTGGTAACATAGTACTCCCCATCGGGATGAACCAGAGCAAAATGATAAAAGTCATCTAGCCGTTTAATTTCCCCTTCTAAATAGGGAATGGCAATATTACAGTCCATAGCTTTAAGGCTGGGAGAATTAGCAATACTATCAACTTCAGCTTTTCTAACCGCAAGCCATTGATCAATTTCATCAACCCCTTGCTGAACTTCAACTAACGCAGCCTGTTTCAAGGCTTCTAAAATCAGGTTACGAGCAGAGCGATAACTGAAATAGGCGAGACCACTCATCATTAGAATCGTTATCCCGATGCTCAAACGAGTCAATGTAGTACGAAGACTAACTTGGGTTTGATTGTTGTAAAAACGCTTATTATGAGTAGGCACGGAGAATTAGTCGGCTTTGTTATCTATTCCATTAAATACTTATTTCAGTGAGGTTTATAGAATTGCTCTACAAGATTTACTGTCAGAAAATTTTTCAGCCACCCCTACTAGTCTGTCAATTTTGAAATGATGGGTTCAGATGAGACAGGGAAGACAAGGCTGACAAGGAGGACACGGGAGAAAATTTAGTTACACTTATCCCTTAAATCAATTTTGACAAAGTACTACTTATTGCCTGCAATTAAGCCTCTTCTTCCATCACGACTAGATGCTTGTAAGAAATGTTTAAGATGTTGAATATGTTGACTTTCAGCGATTAAATCCAATTGTGCGATCGCCTTATTTAAAGGTAAATTCTCACGATACAAAATACGAAAGGCTTTCTTGAGTTGTTTAATTTCCTCTGGACTGAAGCCTTTTCTTTTCAGTCCGACTAAATTTAGCGATCGCACTTTAGCAGGATTGCCTTCCACCAATAGATAGGGAGGTACATCTCGATTAATCCGACTCATTCCTCCTACCATTGCCATCCGTCCAATATGAACAAATTGGTGAATGCCCAAGATGCCACTAATGACCGCTTGGGACTCAATAGTAACGTGACCAGCCATTGCTACACTATTAGCAATGATTACTTCATTTTCAATGATGCAATTATGAGCCACATGGGAATAAGCCATCAATAGATTATCATTACCGATTACAGTAGCTTCTCCCTCATTGGTTGCTTTATTGATAGTGACGTATTCCCTAATTCTATTGCGATCTCCAATAACAACTTGACTATTTGCTCCTTGATATTTCAAATCTTGAGGGTCTAAACCAATAGCAGCACCAGGAAATATCTGATTATATTCACCAATGGCAGTATAACCATCTATTACGGCATGAGAACCTACGGTAGTATGTGCGCCAATGGTCACTTTTGCGCCAATAATGGCATAGGCAGCTACTTTAACTGTAGGATGAAGTTCTGCTTGAGGATGGACAATAGCAGTAGGATGAATTAAAAGACTCTCAGGCATTTAACTTGTTGGTTTTAAAATTAATCAATCAAAGAAAACATCATTTCTGCTTGGACTGCCAGTTGTCCGTCTACTTCTCCTGTCCCTTGCATTTTAGCAATACGATTACGCTTGAGAGCTAATAGCTCTACTGTCATAATCAATTGATCGCCAGGGACAACAGGACGACGAAAACGTACTTTATCGATACCAGCAAAAGCAAAAAATTTACCTTTCAATTCAGGTATCTGCATTAAGATTGTGCCTCCTACCTGTGCCATAGATTCTATTTGTAGCACTCCAGGCATCAGAGGGCGACCAGGAATATGACCAGGAAAATAAGGCTCATTAAAGGTAACATTTTTTAACCCAACAGCTCTTTCTCCTGGCACATACTCCAGAATACGATCTACTAAAGCAAAAGGATAACGATGGGGTAAGAGTTCGTGTATTTGTTCTACTGTGAGAATTTGAGAATCAAGTGTTTCTGAATCAGTGGTCATTGCGATAATTTTTAAGTTTACAGAACCCAGTTGGTATCTTGGCTAAAAAGTATAATAGGTCAAAAATGCCACATATAGCGGGACAAAGTTAACTATGGAAGATAGTCCAAAGCATTTTTCACGCAGAAATGTGATTTTCTTCCTTGTCCCCCTTGTCTCTCTCAACTAGGGTTTTTGACATTACTGAATTGGTGTTCTAGGTACTAGCTGATAAATTATTA
>JAAUYD010284869.1_pt1 | contig 12234 bp, 11 predicted proteins | sample 7278101 | NCBI WGS metagenome assembly JAAUYD01 (sample SAMN14350128, study PRJNA611818) | marine sediment metagenome | isolation source: surface marine sediment (0.6m) | place: French Polynesia: Moorea | collected 2018-08 | reverse complement strand
GGCAAGCATCATGACGTTGAGATGGTATGGGTGCCAAATTACGCCGGGTTTGGCCCGGGGAGAGGTTTTGGTCACTTCGGAACCTATTAGCTTTTGGGGCGGGGTAGATCCCGCCAATGGGCGTATTATCGATCCACGGCATGAACTCTTTGGGCAAACGGTTTGCGGTAAAGTGCTGGCATTTCCCTATGGCAAGGGGTCCAGCACCACCTCCCTGATTATTTTGGAGTTACTGCAGGTGGGTAAGGCACCGGTGGCCATCATCAATGTGCACACCGAGCCGATTTTGGCCACCGGTCCGGTCGTCAGCCACATTTTCTTTGATCGGAATCTTCCCATGATGACGCTTACTGAAAAGGATTTCAATCGTTTGAGCACCGGCCAACAAGTGGTAGTAGATGCCGATAGCAGCGTGGTGCAGATTCAGGGCTAAGATCTTCTGTGCGGGGTTTAGCATGGAGCTTTCCGATGCAGGCCTGTTATGGCGTTGCCCACAATAGCTGCCAGCATAATGAGACCACCAATCAAAGTCAGGGTACTGGGGGTTTCACCCACGCCGATCCAAACCCAGAGCGGTCCTAAGATAACCTCGGTTAGCGCCAGCAATACAAGCTCTGCCGCAGGGACATGGCGAGACGCCCAGGTAAAAAGGATCAAGCTGAGTCCGAGTCCAAAAACTCCCAGGGCAATGCACAGTAGAAGATCACGCAGGGCCAGTGAAAAGCTCTCCACCATGAACGCTGACGCAATTGCAGAAAATACCCCTGCAAAGAAAAGAGCGGGTAGCATATCTTTTTTTTGTTCACGGCGCAAAATAACGGTAAAGCAAGCATATCCGGTCGCTGCCACCAAGCCCATGAGATTGCCGAACAGGGCATCAACAACCAATCCGTTGAGTACCATCACAGTGATGCCCATGAATGCAACTGTCATCGACAGCCAGGTGCCGCGTCGTACCGGCTCTTTGATAACGATCCGGGCGATGATGGCCGTCAAAAACGGGGCGGCCGTCAGCAGAAACAAGGTATTGGCAACGGTGGCGTGGGTGATCGAAAATATGAATGCAATGAAGGACAGTGCTTGAAAAAGACCAGCAGCTATCGCCGCCATCCCTGCTTGTGCAAATCCAAGGCCAATTCGGCCTCGGTGACCGATCAGCATTACGCCCATAAGCATCACCGCCAGGGAGATTGATCGGTAGAAAATTACTTGCCATTCACCGGCAGCCTCGATATGGCGGATTAGAATGCCCACGGTGCTCATCGAACATCCGGCCAAAATGGCACAAAGAATCCCTTTGCGATAGCCCTTGCGCTCTGCTAAGATGACGTTAGATGGAGGAGAGTTATGAATGCGCATTTAATTTCATAATTTAATTCAGACAATCTGTTTATACAATAGGAAAAAAACCCATGAAGATTCAATCTATCGATGCTTATGAAGTTAGTTAACGATATGCTGAAAAAGGGGTATATCGTATGTCCGGGAGCCGTTCCCTGGAATCATTTCCAAGCACCATCGTCAAGGTAACAGCTGATGACGGTTCTGCCGGGTATGGAGAAGTTTGCCCCCTGGGCTCAAATTACATGGACGGCTATGCGCTGGGCGTTGTCAGCGGTATCAAGAATTGGCTCCGGTGCTTATCGGCCAGGATCCCCTTCAACTGCACGCCATTAATCATTTGATGGACAGCACCCTGGAAGGCCACGCCTATGTCAAATCCCCGTTGGATATAGCCTGCTGGGATTTATTGGGTCAATCCGCTGGCGTTCCGGTCGTTACGCTTCTCGGTGGGCGGCAAGCAGAAAGTTACCCGCTCTACCGGGCCATCTCCCAGCATTCTTCCGAACAAATGACCGAAGATGTTGCCCGTTTCAGATCTGAAGGGTACCGTAAATTCCAGCTGAAGGTTGGTGGCAACCCAGACGAAGATATCCCCCGGGTAAAGTCGGTCTTAAACGTTATCTCACCGGGGGATGTGCTGGTGGCAGATGCCAATCGGGGCTGGCTGGCGGCGGAAACCATGCGCGTCGTCAAAGCCCTATCCACAGAAAACTGCTATGTCGAACAACCCTGCAAAACCCTCGAGGAATGCCTTGTTGTTCGCAGCCATACAAATTTACCCATGGTACTCGACGAAGTGATCACCGGGCCGGCTTCGTTTCTGAGAGCGTGGAAAAACGGGGCGATGGACGTTGTCAATCTAAAAATTTCACGTTTAGGCGGTTTGACCAAGGCAAAGCTGATACGCGATATGTGTGAGGCCCTGGGGATTCGAATGACCATCGAAGACAGCTGAGATGGAGACGTCACCACCGCGACGATTGCTCATCTGGCCGGCAGCACACGGCCTGAATATCTATTCTCGTCCACAGATTTTAACAGTTACGTCGATGTCCAGGTTGCGCATGATGCCCCCAAGCTTAGAGACGGCATGCTGCCAGTGCCCACAACACCTGGTCTTGGCATCTCGGTGAATGAAAAGGTGTTGGGCAAACGAGTGTTTTCAATGAAATAGATCTTCAGGTAACGCCTGCGGTGCAACCTGATTTACAGCTGACTTAAGATGTCACCACGGAGATCGCAGAGAACGCTGAGAAAAAATTATTACATCGGTTGCCATGGCGACATCCCGGATTTTATCGGTCCTTACGCCCAGCAGCGAATAATAATAGGGTACACCGAAATTGAGATGATGACGATGTTGATCGATTATTTGCCCAACGTAAACTGGGTGCTCGCAGGTGCGAATTGTTATGGTCGTGCGTTAGAATTCCAGGATCGGAATTTAATCAAAAATAGAAATCCAGGTACTCCGGGCTAGGTCACAGATAATCGGCTCTGCCTGTAACCTTTTAAAGGAGTGATGGAGTACTGGAGTGATGGTCTATCGTTCAGGAACTCTATGCATCAAGTTTTGACAGGTTCATGTAAAAAATAGCCTGATGTCTAAAATAAATACATCAGATGTATGTTGTTTTTTTGAAATTTTCTATTTGGTTGGATTGTTCGTTAGTATTGTAATTATTAAAAATAAATAAATAATATCAATATAATATAATAAATATTCAGTTTTCACTACTATTTTTTTCGTTGGAATCTTCTATAATAAAGATCAGATGATCATATATATTTACCTTGACAAATTATTTTTTCTATCCGATAAAGATCGCACCGATGGATATTGCTCACAGTATTAATCGGAAGATGACACGGCTCTAAAAACATGATGAACGCAGAATCCCTTTGATGGGTGCTGTTTGGATTTTTCAACCCAGAACGTTGAACCTTGAACCGCTTAACCTTGGTGCTTTTCTCAATTCCAAAGGGAGATCAATCTGAATGATTGTTGAACAGATCAAATCTTACTCCGCTCCGGAGCGGGTTGTGAACCAGTTTTTAAAAAACCTGGAAACCGGCGAAATGAAGCCCGGTCAAAAATTGCCGACCCAAGATCAGCTGGCCGATCTGTTCGGCGTCAGTAGATCCTCCGTCCGGGAGGCAATGAACGCTCTAGCGATGATGGGCTATCTAGAGATAACCCAGGGAAAAGGCTCTTTCATCAAAGAGGGACTGCCGGGCAACGGGAGGGAAGGGTATCTGAACGATTTCTTTCAAAAGGCGAATCTTTTTCACCTCATGGAAATAAGAGAGGTGCTCGAGTGCTACGCCGTCGAGAAGGCGTCTTTGGTCGCCAGTGAGAAAAATATCGAACTTTTGAAACAAGCTTTAGAAGCGCTTGAAAACAGTCGTAATGATCTCAGAAAATATCTATTGGCTGACAGGGATTTTCATATCGCAATCGGCACAGCAGCGAATCTGCCGGAAATCGGTGAACTCGTAGACGCTATTCACCAGATTGGGAATAAAAAATTGCCCGTTGTTTTTACGGCCTCAAGAAAAGAAAAAATTGCCAAGGGAATCGATACGGCCAAAAGAATTTTGTATTATATCATTAAGGGTGAAGGAAAGCAGGCCGCAAGGTGCATGCGAAATCATTTGAATACGACCAATGAGGATCTGAAAGACGAATTGCTGCAACGTCAATTTCAGAACGGCCGATCCTAAACTGGTCGGGTTTAGATTCAGCCTGGGTCTAATTTCAGGGCTCCTGAAGTTCTGAATTTAAGGAATCCAATTATAGTAGTTGAACGGAAAATGAGTAAAAAGGACAGCCGTGTGAATTCCTCACCGGCAGGTAAGATATTCGATATAAAAAAATATGCCATTCATGATGGTCCCGGAATACGCACGACGGTCTTTTTGAAAGGATGTTCCCTGACCTGCGGGTGGTGCCACAACCCCGAAGGGCTGTGGAGCGCTCCAAAGATAATATATGACTTCAACCGGTGCATGGGTTGCGGCGATTGCATAGAGGCCTGCCGACAAGCTGCCATATCCGCAACTCCGAACGGCATGTCAACAGACCGCCATCGCTGTAGAGGCTGTGGCGTATGCGTGGACGCCTGTCCCGGGGGGGCTCGTGAATTGACAGAACGAACCGTCACCGTCAACGAGCTCGTTGAGATCATTAAGCAGGATATAATATTTTACGATGAGTCGGGTGGCGGCGTCACTTTTTCGGGAGGTGAACCGCTGCTGCAAGCTGATTTTTTAATAGAAGTACTCAAGGCCTGCGGCCTTTGCGAAATTCACCGGGTTGTCGACACATCGGGGTATGCCAACCGTTCTATCATAGAAGACGTGGCCCGGCAGACCGATTTGTTTTTATTCGATTTAAAGCTCATCGATTCCAAACGTCACAAACAATTCACCGGGGTGTCCAATCAAATTATTCTTGATAACCTGGCGTTTCTTCACTATTTAAAGGCCAAGGTCACCGTTCGGATTCCCCTGATTCCTGGTATAAACGATGACCATGAGAATTTGAGTCAAATTTGCGATTTTCTTTTGCCTATCAAAGGCATTCGTGATGTCCACATCTTGCCTTATCACGATTATCAAAAAAATAAGTACAGCAAACTCGGTATGAAATATACGACTGACGATATTGTTGCGCCGACACCGGAGCGGGTTTCAAATTCACTGAGACAATTTGAGGAAAAAGGATTTCAGGTCAGCATAGGAGGATAGGATTATGAATAAACGGATTGAAAAACTACGAAGCGAAAGCTTCGAAGCAGCCCCCAGTATTTCGATTGAACGGGCGCTCTTAGTCACCGATTATTATAAAGCGCATTATGGAAAATATTCCATGCCGGTTATGCGGGCATTGGTGTTCAAACACCTCTGCGAACAAAAGACCATCTATATTGGCAAAGAGGAATTGATTGTCGGTGAGCGGGGACCTTATCCCAAATCGGTTTCGACGTTTCCGGAATTAACCTGCCATACGGAAGAAGATCTGCGGATTCTGAATAGCAGGGCCATGACCAGTTTCAACATTTCAGAAGAAGATATCCATACCTTTGGGGAGGAGGTGGTGCCCTACTGGAAAGGACGAAGCATGCGAGATCGTGTTTTCGGTCATGTGCCCGATGCTTGGAAGGATGCCTATGAATCCGGGTTTTTTACAGAGTTTATGGAGCAACGTGCCGCTGGTCATACCTGCCTTGATGGTACGATTTACCATAAGGGAATGCTGGATTTCAAAAAGGAGATCGCTCAAAGCACGGCAGCGCTTGACTATTTAAACGATCCTGAAGCGGCTGAAAAAGCGGAAAACCTGAAAGCCATGGATGTTGCCTGTGACGCTGCGATCATCTTTGCTGAACGCCACGCCGAGTTGGCGGAAAAGATGGCAAGTTCGGAAAGCGACCTCGGGCGGAAAGCTGAATTAGAAAAGATCGCAGCGGTTTGTCGCTGGGTGCCGGCGAATAAGCCGCGGACTTTTTGGGAAGCCATCCAGATGTACTGGTTCGTTCACCTGGGAACGATTACTGAGCTCAATGGCTGGGATGCCATGAATCCCGGGCACCTAGACCAGCATTTATACCCCTTTTACCGGTCAGAACTCGAGAGGAGTGACATTGACCGGGAAAAAGCCAAGGAGCTGATTTCTTGTCTGTGGATTAAGGTCAATAATCATCCCGCACCGCCCAAAGTGGGTGTAACGGCCAAGGAGAGCGGCACCTACAATGATTTTACCAATATTAATCTGGGCGGTTTGCTGAGAGACGGCTCTGACGGTGTCAATGAGGTATCATACATTATTTTAGAGGTCATTGACGAACTCAATTTGCTTCAGCCTCAAAGCAATGTTCAGATCAGCGAGAAAACCCCGGACAGGTTTCTCAAAGCCGCCTGCAGGGTTATCCGCAAAGGCTACGGCTACCCGTCTGTTTTTAACGCCGACGAGGTGGTCATGGAACAGTTGCGGGTTGGAAAAACCATAGAGGATGCTCGGGAAGGTGGCTGCAGCGGTTGCATTGAAACCGGTGCCTTTGGTAAAGAGGCCTATGTATTGACGGGATACCTGAATGTCCCCAAAATACTCGAGCTTGCCCTGAATAACGGCATCGATCCGCTTACGAACAAAAAAGTCGGTATTGAGACCGGTGACCCCGGGCAGTTTCAGGATTTTGATACCCTTTATGAGGCCTTCAGGAAACAGCTTGAATACATCGTCGACCTCAAAATTCGGGTCAACAATTATATCGAACGTATGTATGCTTCTCACGCGCCCGCTCCCTTTCTGTCCGTTGTGATCAATGACTGCGTAAAAAAAGGAAGAGACTATTATAATGGGGGGCCCCGATACAATACCAACTACATTCAGTGCTGCGGTATCGGAACCACAACCGACAGCCTCTCTGCGATCAATACCCATGTGTACGAGAACCGCAAGCTTGAAATGAAACAGCTGATGGCAGCACTGAAAAATAATTTCGAGGGGGATGAGAAGCTACGCCGTTACCTTCAGAATAAAACGCCTTTTTTTGGAAACGACGACGACAATGCCGATAGCATCATGCAAAGAATCTATGCCTCGCTGTTTGATGCCATCGACGGTAAACCCAACACCAAAGGTACTACCTACCACTTGAATATGCTTTCCACCACCTGCCACATATACTTTGGAAAGATGTTGGGTGCGACGCCCAACGGCAGGTTTGCGGCAAAACCCATATCCGATGGGACCTCTCCTTCTCACGGTGCCGATCGAAACGGACCGACGGCAGTTATTAAGTCTTTGGGAAAAATGGATCAGGTTAAATCCGGTGGTACGCTATTGAATCAGAAATTTCTTCCCGATGTATTAGAAACTGAAAAGGACCTGACCAAGCTGATGCATCTCATTCGTTCCTATTTCAAGCTCAACGGACACCACATTCAGTTCAATATCGTTGATACATCGATACTCCGAAAAGCCCAGGCGGCACCCGACGAATACCGCAATCTTCTTGTACGGGTGGCCGGATATAGCGATTACTTTGTTGATTTGGATAGCGATCACCAGGAGGAGATTATCGCCAGGACCGAGAATGAGAGGATATAGCCAGGTGGAAGGGGGACGGATCGTGAAACTCGAAGACAAAGTTGCCATTGTGACCGGCGCAAGCCAGGGCATTGGAAAAGGCATCGCCATCGGCCTGGCAAGGGCGGGTGCCGATGTTGTCGTAAATTACCATAAAAATGTGGCGGGTGCCGAGACGGTAAAAAAAGAGGTTAAAGAAATTGGCAGAAAATGTTTGCTGGTTCAGGGGGATGTCTCAATTCGAAATGATGTTTTTGGTTTGGCGCAAACAACGATCGAGACTTTTGGTAAGATAGACATCTTGGTGAACAACGCAGGCATTCTCATCCCCGGCGTCCTATTAGATCTGGAAGAAGAGAAATGGAACAGAGTGATTCAGGTCAACCTCAATGGGGTGTTCTTCTGCTCCCAGGCAGTCGGAAAGCATATGGTCGAAAGCAAAAAAGGTGGTTCGATTGTCAACATTGCTTCCATATCGGCACATATGCCTGAAATTTGTGATGGGGCCTACACACCCAGTAAAGCGGGTGTCATCGGCTTGACACGCATGCTGGCAATGGAATGGGCCGAATACAATATCCGGGTGAACGCCATCAGCCCGGGGCCGATTATGACGTCTCTCCAGCGACAAGCCTTTCCCACCCGGGAATTGGAGGATGCCAGAAATCGAGCGGTGCCTATGAATCGCCACGGCACACCCGAGGAGATGGGCCAAGTGGCTGTGTTTCTGGCCTCGGATGATGCCAGCTACATTACCGGCGCAGAAATAAAAGCTGACGGCGGTTCGATAATGAATATGTTCAAGATGATTCGGTTTTTGTCTGATTCAAAATGAAAGAAAAGGAGATATCATGTTTGCTGGATTAACCCAATTCACCCCCCGTATGCGAGTACTGTCGGATTCCCAGATAAAGGAAATTCACCTGGCTGCCTGTGAAATTTTGGAAAGAACCGGTTCATTGATTCATCATAAGGAGACCCAGGATCTGTTACACAGTCACGGGGCGGTGGTAGAAAAAGATGGCCTGGTCCGAATTCCGTTTCATCTGGTGGATCGGGCCCTGGGTACAGCGCCGGAACGTATCGTGCTCTGTCATCGGGGCGGCGACAGAAAGATATTTTTGGAAACCGGTAAAACCTATTTTTCACCACTAGTGGACAATATTAATATTATTGATCCGCACACCAAAAAAAGGAGACGGTTCGTTGCCTCCGATGCCAAGAAGATGGCAACGATTATGGACTATACCAGACATATGGATGTGGTTCAGGTGGGTGCGTTTGCAGATGATCTGCCTCCTGAAATCGTGGATCGTGTCAACACGCTTGAGATGATGCTCCACCAAAGAAAAGCCATTTCGTTCAGTCCCAAGGGCCCTGAAGGATTGCTCGATATCATCGAGATGGGCGCCATTGTTGCCGGCGGCTATGATGAATTGCGTTTGAATCCCTATTTGATGAAACTGGGCGAACCGATCTCCCCGCTGGTCCATGACGGTGACGCTATCAAAGAGCTGATGATCTGCGCGGAGCATGAACTACCCATTGTGTACTATCCGATTCCCATGGGAGGGGCCACCGCTCCGGCGACATCAGCCGGTCTGCTGGCCCAGGGCCATGCGGAATCACTGGCCGGGCTGGTTATCCATCAGCTGGTCAAGCCCGGCGCACCTTTTCTATACGGCGGGGTCGCAACGGTGATGGATATGCGCTCTACGGCCTGTGTCTACGGTGGACCGGAACTTTACCTGCAATGCGCCGCACTTGCAGACATGGCCAACTATTTCGAACTACCTTTCTGGGGCACGGCCGGATGCACGGACACCGTTGTCCTGGATGAACAGGGGGCTGCCGAAATCGGCATGTCCTGTCTCCTGGCCTCATTGAGCGGAGCCAACCTGGTTCATGATGTGGGCCTGCTGGATCAGGCCAGTCTGGTGGATCCGGTCACCATCCTGTTCTGCGATGAGGTGATCGATCACGTCAAACATTTCATGCAGGGAATTCATCTCAGCCCAGAAAATTTTGCCATGGATGTCATCAACGACGTAGGGGCCGGCGGGAACTATCTATCCGAAAATCATACGTTAGATCATTTCAGGAATTTTTGGACACCGACCTACTTCAGACGACCTTCACTAGACGGCATGGTGGATAAAGGTCTTCTCGAAGTGCTTAATGAAAAGGTTTTAGAAATTGAAAAAAGCCATGAAGTACCCCCTCTGGAAGAAGATAAAGTAAAGGCACTTCGCGAGTTGGAAAAAAAGTGGTTGAATGGATGACCGCTTATTTTCGACTGGCTCAATTCATACGCTACCATGCCTTGGTGGGATGAGAATTTGAAAGGTTCCACCGTTACGGCGTGGGGATGCTTTCTGGATCAGAATAGAGGGAAAATGAATTTAACGGATTATGAAAAAGCACTCCTGAACGGCGAGCATGGCGAGGCAAGACAGCTTGCCATGCGTGTTCTCTATGACCTCGGGGAATATTACGGCGTTGATCGCTTTGTAGAAATTGTCGCATGCCATGATGATAGCACCGTTTTTCTGGGGGAAGCCCAGGTCGAATTCGCAGAGCATTTGGTCGAAATGGGCGCCCGCTTTGCGGTGCCAACTACCACCAATGCCAGTGCTATCGACATGTCGCGTTTTGATAGACAAAAACACGATGTGGCGCTAATGACGGCGAGCCGTCGTATCGAGGCTGCGCATATGGCCTTAGGTGCCATTGCCAGTTGGACCTGTGCACCCTATCAGGCGGGCTTTTCACCTACGTTTGGACAACAGGTCGCTTGTGCTGAATCCAACGTTATCACCTTCGTTAACTCCATCTTGGGCGCACGCACCAATCGATATGCCGGCCCGCTTGAACTGCTGGCGGGAATTGCCGGAAGGGTCCCCTATTTTGGACTGCACGTAGCCGAAAACCGGAAAGCCCAGGGCCTGATCGTTCCCGGCGACGATATTGCGCCTGAAATGTTTGAGCATGATAGCTTTTACACCTATTATGCCTACGCCTTTGGTGACATTGTGGGTGACAGGGTATGGGCAATGGATGGATTGCCCCCACATATCAGTGTGGATAACCTCAAAAATATGAGTGCAACCTTGGCTTCTTCCGGTGGCATCGCCCTTTTCCACCTGGTCGGGATTACACCGGAAGCACAGACATTGGAAATGGCTTTTCAGGGAGAAGAACCCCGCGAGGTTGTGACGCTTGGGTGCAACGATATCCGAAAAGCAGAAGCCCAGCTTAACCACCTGGAGGCCGATGAAAACATCGATCTCGTTGCACTCGGTTGTCCCCATTTTTCCTGCGCTGAATTTATGAAACTGGAAGATGCCCTCAAGGGGCGAAAAGTACATGGGAACTGCATGCTATGGGTGTTCACCAATCGTTCCACCTACAGCATGATTCAAGACAGCGGACAGTTGCACAGGCTATCATCCCAAGGCGTTGAAGTTTTTGTCGATGGTTGCCCGCTGCAGCATCCTGTTGAAAAGTGGAAAACCAATTCGTTTATGTCTAATTCCGGTAAATTTTGTACCTACTGTTTTGGATTGACCGGGAAGCATCCCGGTTTGGGAACAATTGCTGAATGTGCCGAAAGTGCTGTAGCCGGTAAAGTATGGCAAGAGAGAAAACCATGGTGGAAATAGCCTGCGAATATGTCATCGCTCCCCGTAAAACCTTACGCCTGGAATTACTTTTTTCCAATGATCCAATCAGTTTCTTCGGCGGTGTAAATGCCGTAGAGGGGAAGGTGGCAGATTATCGTCACGGGTGCTACCAAGAATCCATGAGCAATAAAGCCTTTGCCTTCCCTTTTGCTAAAGGAAGCAGCGGGGCAGGGCTTGTACTGATGGAAATGATGCGGTTGAAAACAGCCCCGGCGGCGATTATCAATATCAGGACCGATCCGGTTATATTAACGGGGCCTTTGATCAGCCGGTACTACTATGAAAAAATTATACCTGTTATCAATATGACTGAACAAGACTATGCCAGGCTTGCAAATATGAGGGAAATCGAGCTTTTTGCAACGGGGACAGTGTTAAACGCTTTTAAGAAAATGTGACACCTGCCATGGAAAAAATATTTGAAAAAGAGAAACGATCCACCTTACCGGGACAGGTTGCCAATCAAATTAGAGAAGCCATCAAATCCGGTAAGTTGAAACCGGGCGATCGCTTGATCGAGACTGTTTTGGCCAGGGAGATGAATATCGGCCGAAATGCCGTCCGGGAGGCGATTCGGTATATTGAAAAAGAAGGCTTAATTGTCACCACCCCCTTTAAGGGTGCCCAGGTTGTGGAGATGAGCCAAAATGATTTAAAAGACATTTACGATGTGAGAAATGCCTTAGAGACGCTTGCCTTGAATACCCTAGCCATGAAGATAGACAATGAAAAAACCAGGGTTCTCGATGCTGTCGTAAAAGAAATGAAAGCGGTTTCCAAAAAAAGCAATCTTCAGGCGATCATCGATGTTGATTTGAAATTTCATCGCACCCTCTGTGAACTATCGGAAAACAAAGTGTTACTCGAAGCATGGTCTGCCATTTCAAACCGATTAAGGGCATTTATTGCCAACGGCGATCGCTTGTATGGTGAAGATACACCTGAAGTAACGCTCGGTACCCATTATCCGGTTGTTGACGCGATTAAAAATAATGAGTTTAAGCTTGCGGTTCGAATACTCCACGAGATTCTTGAAAGGGGCTATAAAATGGCGTCGCGTTCATATGATTATATAGGTTAGAGCTTATGCTGCTACTGAATAGAAAAGACCTG
>JAAUYD010024129.1_pt1 | contig 12235 bp, 7 predicted proteins | sample 7278101 | NCBI WGS metagenome assembly JAAUYD01 (sample SAMN14350128, study PRJNA611818) | marine sediment metagenome | isolation source: surface marine sediment (0.6m) | place: French Polynesia: Moorea | collected 2018-08 | reverse complement strand
CACGCCAGGGCGTTCCAGCGGACGAAAAGGTTCGCCATGACCTGACAATTCGTCGTTATCTTCTTTGCTTGCTTTTTTCAGGGCTTCGCGGAATTTTCCCATATCAGTTACCAGTATTTCCTATGATTTCACGTCGTCCTTTTCGATGGGGACTCCTATTTCCACCAGTCGATCTTCGAATGTGTTCCATATATCGTCCAGCGGCATCAGAAAGCGGTCGACAACCAACGAACCTAAAAAGAATACCGCGATAATGGAGGTTACCACGAAAGCCCTTTTTACACGCCGGTTCCGCTTCTGTTGCGGGGTATCATACAACGATATGGTTGCCAACACGGGAACACCGATCACCCCCTCCATATCATCCGTACTCTTGATGGATGAATCCAGCCCTTCAGCCAGGGCCACCAATAAAATCCCGCATCCCATGCCTAAAACGAAGCCCATGAGGATAATCAACAGGCGGTTGGGCTCGGCCGGTTTGTGGGGAAGATTGGCAGGATATTCAATGCGGAATTGGTTTCCCTGTTCGGAAACATCCATCTCCTGGGCGATCCTGGCAGAATGCAGCTTATTGGAGACTTCATTAAATTTCTTTTTGGCATTTTCATAGTCGAGCGTAAGGGAATTGTACTCCTCGTCAATGAACGGGGCCATCTCCAATTTCTTCTGATACTCTTCAAGTTTTACGTTGAGTTTTCGGCGCTCGTCGCGCAGGGCATTAATCTCAGACTCGGCCACGATGATCTGGGCTTTGATATTCATGTACCCCGGATTGTCCGATTGTTCGTCGGCCTGCTTGACGGTTTGATCGCTTGCTCTGTGGCGCGCAATTTGGGCGTTGAGCAGATCAGCTTCCCTTTTGAGTTGGGCCAGGTCCGGATGTTTATCCCCAAACTTAGCCTGCAGGGCGGCGATCTCTTTGTCAACCACTTTGAGTCGGTTGATCTGTTCACTGATACTACCACTGTCACCGACCTGGGCCTCCAGTTTTTCGATCTCACTTTTCAGTTTGATGATATCCGGGTGCTTGTCGGATAAATTGGCCTGCATGCGGATCAACTGTAACCGCAAGTATTTCAATCGATTGTTGGGGTTATTGGCCACCTCACCGCTGTCAGTCAATATGGGTATCATGGGATCGATGTTGGCGATCTGACTTTTGAGGTAGACTATTTTTTCCTGCAAACTACGGATGCGTGTATCCGTCCGATCGATATCCTGTTCCAGCCGAAACACGGTCTGCTGGAATATGCCTGTCGAGCCGGGCAATTGGTCGATATTGGCCGCTTTGAAGCGGCTGATCTTCTCTTCATTGGCTTTTACCTGCAGGCGCAAATCCTCCAGTTCCCTTTCCAAAAAGGCCGTGGTGGTGCCGGCCAGCCGCTGACGGGCGCGCAGATCTTCCTCAACAAAGAGGTTAGAAAGAATGTTGGCGGTCTGTTTAGCTTTCTGTGGATCCTTATGCTTATAGCTCAGGGTGAAGGCGATGGTAACCCGATCGCGGTCACCGGATCGTTTAATGTCGATAGTTTCCAGTAAAATATCCTGGCGCATTTGCGACACCATTTCACCCTCGGTCTCCAACTCCGGGTAGAGTTGGTTTGTCTGGATGATCTCGAGCAGCTTGGGATAGCTCATGATTTTGCGCTCAAGAACTCTCAAGCGCTCACCAACATAGTTGGTAAGTGTCGATTTGACGTACTCTTCAGGGATCTCCTGATTATCCACGGAAATCATCACCTCGGACTGATAGACGGATGGCAGCACAAAAGCAACGATGAAACAGGTGCAGAAAATCAATGCAAAGGAAGCCAGAAAAAGCGCCTTCCGTCGCCGGATGATGCCTTTAACATCAAAGTTTTCGATTTCGATGGGCATGGGGTGTTCCTTGTCTTTATTAGCGGCATAGCATTGAAGGCCTGCCGTAATGCGATCTTTTACAGTTGGCTAAGGTACAACGATAACATCCCCGCGTTGCAGGAGAATGTCTTGCTCAAGGTTGTTACCCTTCAACACCGCTTTGTAATCGAAGGATATTTTTTCAATGGTCGTATTTTTATTTCTCAAAATATGAATATCGCGTTCAGCTGCAAACGGAGTCAAGCCGTTGGCCATGGATAGCAACTGCATTACACGGGTGTCCATGGTAATGGGATAAACCCCGGGATCTTTCACCTGGCCGATCACATAGGCCCTGAGGCTGTTAATTTGCTTGAGCATTACGGATACCGCCGCATCGGGAACGTACTCCGCAAGTTTCTTTTTGATGGCTGAGCGGATCTGACCCACAGACATATTGGCCACATCTACATCGCCGATCAATGGAAATGAGAGGATGCCGTCAGGGGGGACGATCAGTTCCCGACTCAAGGTATCATCCCGCCAAACGGAAATTTCAAGAACATCTCCAGGTCCCACCTGGTACAGCTCCGCTCCCGTGGCAATCCCGGCAGAGAGGAACATCAGAACGGCAATTGTTAGGCATACACGGGCAATGCGCACGGCCTCTCCTTTAGACGCATGTACTACAGCGTATCTCAAAAGTAAGGATTGGGGTTCAGGACAAGGCTTGCAAAGACGAAAAAGCGGACCGTATTCGTAATATGTTAGCGTTTTTTTGCTTTGCATAGCGCTGTCATGGGTCCTTAGACTATTTTTTAGATTGTCTATACAAATATATAGCCAATTGCTTGAATGGTAAACCCGCCAAATTGGCATAGCCAACCGGTCTCGGTGGAACTGACGACAAAGTAACTGCTGCAAACCTTCAGAACATCAAAAGGCCTCTCAGGCCCACGACGAAAATGGCCAGTGAAATAGGTATCCCATAAAATTTGTTTCTCATTTCACCAACCAACACTTCATACCCATAAAACAAGACCACCGTTTTGGCGGCCACCAACCCCAGGTAATATCCTTCAACTCCCAAACCAGGCAGATTGGGTATTAGCAGGATGATAAAGATGACTAAAAAATCCAATGTAGAACTCTTGAAACCATGCGTCCGACGCGTCAGTTTCAAGGTCATAATAACGGCTGCTATAAGAATCAAATACAAACAATTGTAAACAGTGATCAGGTTTGGTTTCAGATAGGAATAGAGACCGACATCACAGCGGTAGATAAAAAAGGGGGTCAGAATATAGATTCCTATTTTAAATACCCTACTTTGAAACGTCTTTCCAACCAACCTACTAATAATTAAGCAGGAAATGAAACCACCCAATAGCATCGGGTAGAATCTATCGTTGGGCGATGGCGCCAACAAATTGAACAACAAAAGAGATGGAACGCCTATTTTTACCACCCCGTAGGACACCTTTATCATCTGCCCACGATCTTTTAACGGTTGCAGTCGCTTTTTGAGCCTGTTGAGAAATCTATCCCGGTTAATTCGATAGTCCCGTTTTTCCAAAAGGGAAAAGGATCCCACCAAAAGGCCGGAAAACAATAGGTATCCGATGAGAAGCAGCCAGTCATTAAGATCATGCCATCTGGTCGCGATGGTAATCAGCAGCGACTGAAAGATATAAATGCAAAGCACCGCCTCTGAATGGTACAATCCAAATTTTATCAGCTGGTGGTGAAAATGGTTTCGATCTGCGCTGAACGGTGACCGGCCAGTAGCCAGACGCTTAACCATCACTGACAAGGTGTCCAGTATGGGCAGTCCGAGAATGATTAAGGGCAAAATGGCGCTAAATTCGTGAGCCTGTTGAGTAAGTTGGATGCAAAGCAAGATAGCCACGAAGCCAAGAAGTTGGCTTCCAGCATCGCCCATGAACAATTGGGCTGGATAGCTGTTGAATCGTAAGAATCCAAGAACCGCGCCACCAACGGCGACAGCTATCAGCGTGATCGTCCAATCACTTTGTTTGAACCCCAAATAGCCAATGCATAAGAAAATCAAAAGAGCGATGCCGCCGGCCAGACCGTCGAGTCCGTCGGAAAGATTGGTGGCATTGGTAACGCCGATAATAACAACCATGGTCAGCGGAATGGCAGCCCAGTCCGGCAAGAGCATGCCTTCAGGCAAAAAAGCACCCAGGTCACTGATTTTTACCCCGCCGACGAAAATGGCCAATGAGGCACCGACCAACTGACCGCTCAGTTTTTGATAGGGGCTCAGATCCTTAATGTCATCGGCCACGCCAAACAAGACGATGATCAGCGTACCCATCATCAAGCCCTTTATGAACGGCGTCATCGGCACCCACAAAAGTATCGGCGTTATAGCCCCGACCGCCATAGCCATGCCCCCACACTTGGGCATAACCCGGTCGTGAACTTTGCGCTGGCCCGGATTATCAACCGAATGCAGTCTAAGTGCCAGCTGCTTTGCATAGGGCATGACGGCAATGGTAACAACCAGGGATAGAATTAATGTGGTTAAGTATAGCATCGTGCCTTTTCGTCATTCAGGTCATGGAGGCCAAATGTCGTTCGAAGGTCAGGTTGCCAAAGCTGAAATCAAACAAATAAGCTACGCAATTTATATGCCATGGCATACATGCACATCACGATCGAGGAACGAATAAAACATAATTGATTCAAATTTTTAACAATCATTCAACCGACCACCGCATCAGGCTTCGACCAACGCCTGATAAATATAAAGACTTTTTTTCATATTGTGTGCAATTAAGGTAGCATGCTAACACCGATCCGGTCAGACGACGCCATGCTGTGAACCAATTACCTATCAAACCAACATCAATAGTGCTCGAACCATGCGTAACAAACAGTTTTTTAAAATGATATCATAATTTAAAAATAAATTTCAAATGAAACCTGCATGCATCCAGGTCTGTTATTTGAGCAATATGTTTTTATCAAACATATTTATGTGTCCTGTTTAAAGAGACAATAGCAGATATTTGCCATTGGCTTATGCCTCACAATGAATTGGAAGAGAGATACCCATGCCATGGTAACCTTCTAAGTAATGAGGCACATTTTTTTGCTAGGCCCTGGTTTGGTAGTTTGGTTTTTCAGGCAGTATGTAAGACTGACTTTAGCTTGGCCAGGATTACCCTGAGCACAAACAGCGGCAGAACACGCTGTCTGTAAATCCGCTTAGGATCAGATAGCAAGCGGTACAGCCATTCCAAAGAGAGCTTTTGCCATACAATTGGCGCTCGTTTGACAGTACCGGCGATGGTATCCAGTGTACCCCCGATGCCCTGGCAAACCCTGACATGATCGAGTTTGGACGCGTGGCTTGCTAACCATTTCTCCTGTTTGGGTGAGCCCAAGGCCAGAAAGAGGACATGCGCGCCAGATTCATTGATGCGCTTGATCAGATCGGGCATTTGCGATTGGGTTACATATCCATTGGAACGACCGGCTATTTGAAGCCTGGGGAACTTCAACCGGAGTGTGTCCACGGCACGTTGATTGACAGGCTCCCGGGCTCCGTAGATGAATACCGACTTGCCTTCTTTCTCAGCCAGCCGGCAAATTTCGTGCATGAAATCGACTCCGGGAATGCGGGTTAACGCTGTGCCGTGCAGAATCCTCGCTGCCAGGACAATCCCGATGCCGTCCGGGATCAACAAATCCGCATTTTTAAACGTTTCGTAAAGCATCGGATCCCTGGGGACAGAAAAGTTTTTTTCAGGGTTGACCGCAAAGATGGTACGGGGTGCATCACCACCGAGGAATCGGCGCACGCGTTCGATGGCCTGAGCCCACTCAACCGAATCCACCCAAATGTCAAGAATGGCCAATCGTTCCTTCAAGTTCACCCACCCTGACATCGATATCATTGTCGAAGAACGGTTGCTTGGTGCAGATCAACGTCGTAAAAACGATGCTACCTACTTGACCCGTGCGGGTAAAGGTTAAACAACAGGTCGGCTGCCTGTGCCCGTATTTTGAAGAGAACCACCCCAACATAGGATTTTGCTGTCCCCGCACCACCTGAAAGTTATCTCCCAACAAACGAACATAGATCTGCTCTCCATCATGGTCAACAAGCCACCCATCTCCACTCTTGGTTGCCGTCGCATTGGGATGTAAATGAAAATTGAGTTGGAAACAGTGGACGCCTTCACCGAAAAACCAGTCTTTGATGATAAAATTGGCCTGCTCATAGTAAAAGATGGCCCGCTGATGGGTAACTGGAGATTTCAATCGTGTGTAGCCGTTGTGAACTGCCATGTAGAGCAGCTTCCCACCTTCTTCCCTGAAGGCCGTCAGCTTGGCGTCGTATGGTTTGCTCCAGATGAATGCAGTCTCTTGAACGGCCTGGTCTTGGTCGTCGATGGTAACCGTATTATGCGCCTGGGTGCCCTTGAAGTATTTCCGCCATCTGCGGGCATCGTTATAGCGAAACGTGCCAGGATCTACCAACATTGACCGTCCGTTTTTGGTTAAGGTTACGGAAAGAGCGTCGGCGTGGCCGTGGTTATAAAGTGGCGCCATGCCCAGCGGTCCATGGTCAAAGGTAAGCACTATCTGATCGTTTCGGATGACGCTGTAACCGGCGTGCCGAAAAGTTTCCATGAGTGGTTTTTCCAGGTCGTCGGCTTTGCGGCACGGTGAGATGCCTGGCGCTACTGCAACGCCATCATCACAATCCCCGATGGCCGGCAAGCAGCCCCGATGGTCCTGAAACGCGCTCAGGAACGACTCACCCGCCGACAATCGGGGTTGCCACTGCTCAACATCACCAAGTTGGTTCATTTTGATGAAGGCCATGGCCAGCCAATACAGGTCCAGTACGAAACGGTGGTAGCCCAGCGACTGTTCGGCTGGGCCCCCATCAGCAAGTATCTGATGGGGGAGTTCATCGGTGAGTAACCTGATTCCGGTTTCAAGCCACTGACAGCCGTCGCTGGTCGATCGGTAGACCGCACCGGCGAATACGAGCCCGACTGCTTCAGCGACGGTATGGTTACCCAAAGATGAGTACAACGACAAGTTCCTGGATATCAACCATGCATGCCGATAGATGGCATTGAGGATCGTCTGGTTTTCATCAGGTTCCAATTCATCAATCTGTCTGAGTACCAAAACAAATACTGGAATACGAAGCGCGCACTCCATGACCGACATGTAGTGCAGCCCACGGCCGAAGGGGTTGGCGTCAAGCCAACGCAATATCATGGTTTTGGCTGCCGCTTTGGCTTTGGACCGAATGGGGCGAATCGAAGGCAGGCTTGAGTGAATTAACAGCCAGGTGGCTTGCTGAAGGCGGCCTGGTTCCCAAATCAGGCGAATATCTTGCGAAGAGGAATTTGAAGCGTCTATTGGGTTGTCGATGTGCGCATGATCTGATGATTGACAAGCCGATAGAGCCGTTTTCATCGAGCGTTCGCATGCAGAGATGGATGAGTTTTCAAAGATATTGAGATCTGGAAAACGTAAACCAGCCACCGCATCGATCGTCAGCACCGGCACATCAGGGACCGCTTTGCCAAACATATTGAAAAAAAGGAAGTGGGCTCGCGAAAGGCCCTGTTTGAACCGCCAAATCAATTCGGGCAGGGACGCACGGCGTAATCGCAACAACACAAATCGTGGCGAGATAGGCATATGGGTACTAATTTAAACCAAAGGTTAGCCACACCTGAAAGCGATTGTCGAACTTGCCGCAGATTCAAGGAAGCCGCAGTGGCGCTGTAGTCAGCTATACACCACGGCAGCTAACGCCGAAGATGCGGTAAGATCGCCAATCCCAGGGGGTTACGCCTTTTAACGATGAGAACAGCACTAAACATCCAAAATACAGATCTTTTCGATATTTAATAAAAAGGTAATCGCTCAATATAGGCCACAGGATGTAATTGTGCCCAATTCTCAACTGTCATTCACTTCACGGCTGAACCGCTGCAGCGAGCACACTCCCCATCGCTTGCTAAGGGGTTAGCAAACGTACCAAGAAAATAGACAGAATTCCTTACGGTCGACAATTCCTCGCAGCTTGCTGCGGTGTTCTTCCACTGCCAAAGGCCGATCTTTCCTGAAGATGCTAGTTGGAACACCCTATATAACCATTCGAAATAAATTTCAATATCAACTATGACGAAAGCTTCGATTAATCGTAGTATATGCAGATTTTGGCAACGATCAATAGTAAGCAATCAATATCGATATAGACTCCTCCCCAACAGCGCTATTGCTGTGAGCAATATACACCCTTGTATCCCTCAGTAGTATGCAGAATAGTTCCCTTCGCGCTGTTTGACCATAGGCGGTTTCGGCAAAAATTCCCGTAACGCATGTCAGGTCAGTTTTTAACAAATCTCACTGCATCGGCACAGGTGCTTTGGGGACCGGGTAAGGATGTTATTGTGACGGCGTAACTCATGCCCGATATAAAGTCAAAGGAACCCAAACCGTTCCATTGACCGCCATTGAGCTTTTGATTAATGTAGATGGTATCCTCACCACCATCATGTTGGACAGACACCGGAATATTTTCACCTCGTGAAGGCCAGACAGTCCACCACATGGAAAATTGATACGTTCCGGAAGTGCCGGGGGTAAAGGTCCATGTGTAGGTATTTCCGTTCCTGCTCCAGAGCGATATGGCGCTCGGGTCGGCAGGGTTCCATGGATTTGCACCACCGGAGACACCCCAACTACCTGTAAATGAGGTCTGTGGGTCACCGTTGTCGATAATGATGGTTTCACCGGTGACATCGACATTGAACGATTGCACATCTGTACCTAGTGCGCTACTAGCCTCAACGCTAACCGAATGACTACCAAGTTGCCCGGCAGCCGGCGTCCAGCTAATCTGGCCGGTATTGGCCTCGATAGACATGCCCTCAGGCGCGGTCAACAAACTGAAGGAAGCGGCAGGATTGCCCAAGGCAGCCACCTGGTAGGTATAGATGCTTCCTAAAGGCACCGATTTGATGGAGGTCGTAAATATAAAGGGCTTGACTGTGCTGCATACCGGCAGGAGCCCCAACAACTCATCCATCCATGGTCCGGCCATTTTCGCGTACCCCTGATCGTTGGGATGTATGCTATCAGCCATGTCCGTAGCATAGTTCAAGACACTTTCCTGATCGACGACGACTATTTTATCGCCAGCAGCGATTCTTGCCTCGGCCATGGCCTGAATGTTGTTGTTGAACACCGTCGTATCGGGAGAAAAGGGTTGGCGATTAATGATTTTAGCCAAAACAACCACCACTTGTGAACCTGAATTGGCTTCATATCGATCGATCTCATCCAAAATCGCGCTTACCTGAATAGGGCTGGTGGTAAGGCCATTGGTGCCAATATGAAGCAGGATGATTTCGGCTGGATTTTCCAACAACCAGTCATAGACATCGCTGGCAACCTCATCAGCCTGGATGCCGCGAATACCCTGATGATTGATGTCAAACGGTGGTTCAATTAATTCTCCATCATCCTGATTACCTACAAAGTCGATATAGTATCCGTCACTTAATAGTTGGCCGTGCAGGGGTGCACGATAGCCCTTAGCCAGTTCAGTTGGGGCCGACAGATCACCATACCCACCAAAGGTGATTGAATTGCCCAATGGCATGATCGTCACAGGGCTTTGGCAATCACGAACAACCACAAAAGCGGTTGCATTGTTCGACCACGCATTCTGGTCGTCCATGACCTTGAAATATATGGTGTGCTTGCCTGGTGACAGCAGATTCGTGCTAAACATTTCCAGGTCGCTCAATGTTCCGTCAATGTCAGACTCCCACATGTATGCCGTCACCGTGCCATCACTGTCATTGCCGGTCCCCATAAATGTTATTTCGTCACCGGGCGCTGCCGCCGGAGGAGTAATAACGTCAATTTGTGCAACAGGTAGCAAATTACCGACACCACCGGTGTAGACAAACCGGACCGCATCTGCACACGTGCTCTGGGGGCCCGGCACAGCGGTGATCGTAATGGCGTAGCTTAAACCGGAAACGAAGCTATATGAACCTAAACTGTTCCACTTGCCGCTGTTGACCATCTGGTTGATGTACACAGTATCTGTACCGTCAGCGTGTTCGATAGATACTGGAATAGATTCACCCCTGGAAGGCCATCCAGTCCACCACATAGAGACATCGTGATTGCCGGATTCAGCTGGTGTGAAGGTCCATGTGTAGGTGTTGCCGTTTCTGCTCCATAGTGAAACCGCGTCTGGATCCGAAGGACGCCACGGATTGGAACCGCTGGAGACTCCCCAACTGCCTGTGAAGGATGTTTGCGGGTCACCGTTGTCGATTATCCATTCAGTGAGGGTGTCTTGCACAACTAATTGCTGGGTAGCAGCTGCTGAAGACGCACCCTCGTTATCATAGACTGTGAAAAAAATGTTGTGGGTTCCGAAAGATAGGGGGGTAGTCGTGGTAAAGCTAGCTTGGTCGCTAAGCTGACCATCGATATCCGACACCCAATTGTATCCGCTGATCGAGCCGTCGGGATCGTCACCGTAGCCGGCAAAGGAGACCAATTCATTCGTGCGTGCCGGGCTGGGTGCAATTGAGTCAATCGTTGCTACCGGGGAGAGATTACCGCCTCCATCGTTATAGACGAACCGGACCGCATCGGCACACGTGCTCTGGGGGCCGGGCACAGCGGTGATCGTAATGGCATAACTTAAACCGGAAACGAAACTAAACGAACCAATACTGTTCCACATGCCGCCATTAACCTTCTGATTAATGATCACTGTATCCGTACCGCTGGCATGCTCGATGGATACCGGAATCGAACTACCCCTAGAAGGCCACTCAGTCCACCACATAGATACATCGTGATTGCCGGATTCGGTTGCTGTGAAAGTCCATGTGTAGGTGTTGCCGTTTCTACTCCATAGTGAAACAGCGTCGGGATCTAAGGGGTCCCAGGGGTTGGCACCGCCAGAGATCCCCCAACTGCCGGTAAAGGAGGTCTGCGGATCACCGTTGTCGATAACTACGTCAGCCATCGCGAAAGAAACTCCAAAAAAACACAGCATCAGCACTAAAACCACTTTTTGCAGTAACAACCGCAAGTGTTTTTTCATTACATAACCTCCTCCATTTGAATCACGACGGTAATTTATATCGGGGGAATACACGCGCTTAATTTACTAATTAATGATCATAAAGCCATGTAGCAAGCTGAAAAATATAGGTTGTCATATCATCGTAATCCTATAAGTGATCATTTTTCCCGTACGACCAGCAATCCAGATTTCGTCTTGTCAACATTTCTATCTGTTCTCTCTCTGGCAAATAGGCTTTTTGAAGGAATTCTATATCCACTTCATTGAAAGGTGAAAAATTGAAAATATTTAAAAGTTTAGATAGTTGATTACTTAATCGCCCTCCTAAGCGACTGGTGAGGGGAGAAGCATAGTGTTCCAGTACGATCCGATTCCAATTCCAGCTTTTGTGGACGATTTGGTTCAGTTCTTCCAGATTAACACTTGGATCAAGATCTAAGAATGTGAACAGCTTTTGCAAGGTTGCTTGTGGACATTCAACGATATCTTTTTCGAAAATAACGATGAAAAGTTGCTCATCCGCTAAATACCGTCTCCACATTTCAAGATAGGTAGCATAATAGCCATACTCAAGAATTCTTAATTTAGGGTGCTTTAATGCTGTCGTTTTTAGTCCATCCAAAGGATTGTATTTACCTTGTTTCATCCAGTGTCGGTAGGCGGAAATAGCACGTTTAACAGGATCCCTCAACGAAAGCACCACCTTGATATCCGGAAATCGTCGTGTGATCAATTCGGCTATTGGGGGAGAGTTATCATCTATAACCAGTTCTTCCGACGGATTGCGCCAATATGGCATATAGTCATAAAAATATGTTGTTGAAGCCTCGCCAATAATTTTTTGCGAGTCAAGTCCTTCAAAATGCGATAAGTACCATGATTCACCTTGACGATATTTTTCTACACCGCCAAAATAATGAATCTCTTTGTTTAGTGGTAGACTGGTATTGGGATGTTTAACGAGTTTATCCCACAACCATGTGGTACCAGCTTTTTGAGCCCCAATGATCATAAAATGAGGAAATAACATGTTCATAGTTTAACTTTATGCTTATATATAGTTCTTCTTAACATTAGGAACAAAATATAGGTAACTTTTTTTAAAAAGTATGTTAAGCTTCTATATAGAGCAAATATGCTCATCTCTAGCTATTGTTAAATAACTTTCGTAAGGTTTAAGTGCTCTTTGCGTATAAACAATAAAATTTTTAGGTAATCTTCCTTCTGGAAAATAAATAATGCCTTGTTGAGTTTTAAAGTCTCTTT
>JAAUYD010168894.1_pt1 | contig 12237 bp, 15 predicted proteins | sample 7278101 | NCBI WGS metagenome assembly JAAUYD01 (sample SAMN14350128, study PRJNA611818) | marine sediment metagenome | isolation source: surface marine sediment (0.6m) | place: French Polynesia: Moorea | collected 2018-08 | reverse complement strand
CTGACGTGGCGAGCTTCTGGCGGGTGTGGATGACGGCCTGACGAAGCTGCTCCGTCGTCAGGCCCTGGGCTTTAGGTGGTTCAGGCTTTCCTTCAGGATCAGCTTGTCCAGTTCGAGCTCGGCCACGATCTTCTTCAGCCGGGCATTCTCCTTCTCAAGGCTACGCAGTTCCGACAGCTGCGACCGCGCCATCCCGCCAAACCGACGGCGCCAGTTGTAGTAGGTTGCGTCGCTGACACCGACGGCGCGACACGCCGTCTGAACGTCGCTGCCCTCTGCGAGCTTCAGCTCGATCTCACGCAGCAACTCCAGGATGTCCTCGTCTGAATACCGTTTCCGAGCCATTCTCCGTGCCCTTTCTCGGCAATCGCAATGGCCCAGTTCTAGGGGGGAAGGACAGGGTTAAGATGGGTCGTAAGTGAAGTGATGGAGTGGCTCGAATTTCGCTTGGTGCAGCGCTAGACTCAAACGAAGCTCCATGGGGAAATTTGGTGGCCGGGCGTGCACGGCCTGGCCACCCTTACTTGGGCTGGCCCAAGAGTTTCCGGCTACAAATCTCTTTCTGCTACCCAAAAAAATCATTCTGATCGAACACGAACGAGTCAGCGGACAACCAAGCGCTGATCGCTTCGCTGGATACGCCACCACCAATCAGAATGTCTCCTCCGCCTCCACCGTTGATAACGTCCGCGCCATCGCCTCCGATCAACATGTCAGAGAGGGCTGAACCGCCGATCTCATCGGCGCCATCTTGAGCTAAGACAAGTGTCCCGTCTTGTGACGAACCGGCTTGGTATTGATCGCTGTCGAATCCTAGAGAAACAACTCTTCGTCCATTTTCAAGGTTCACGACCGTCTGAAAGCTTTCGAAGAAATCAACCACAGCGTCGTCCAACTGAAAAACAGACTGCAAAACTTCGAAATCAGACATGTCCTGAACCACCAAAACTCCACTGTGATCTAGCGCAGCATCGACAGCCCGAAACTGACCAGTCGCGCCAGAATCCAAGCTGGTGGGCGACACAACTCTCAATGCAACAAGACTGGCGTTGAAGTTACTTGGACTTGCAACTGCCAGTGAAACAGACTCCGACGCAAGGTCCCACATGGCGGAGTATTGTACATGGCGCGTCGCATTGTCAGAGAAGCCAAAGACGTTAACGTGGTCGGACACGACGATCCCATTCTGTTCGTCTGTGATTACTGAGTTGCCATGAAACGCGTCCGTGGCAGTTAGGCCTTCGAGCGACGATGACATGAGGCCGTAGACCTCGCCGTGAAAACTAACAATAAATTCATTCGGATTGTTTGAGCCTGTGCTGAGTGCACCGGTCCATTGCGTATCGATTCCATAGATTGTGGCCTGATCCATACCAGCCTCGGATAACTCACTGAACATTTGGAGCATAGAGTGCGCCGCGCGTGGCCCAAAATCGAAGAATGGATCACTTAACGACGCATCATCTCGGTCGATGTCCGGCGCAGCCCAACCCACTGTCAGATCAAGAGCGTGGCCTAAAGCGTCTTCCCAAAGTACCAAGTGATCCTCGAGAGTATGTTCGTCACCGCCGGGTGTCAGATGATGACTGGTTTGATCAAACATGTACACATACCGGTGCCATATAAGTGCGTCTATGGCATTCTCCACCGACGCCGCCTGGAACTCCGCGATGAACGCTTCGGCGTCCGAGAGCTGGCCGTCCCTTACCTGACCAATATCATCGTTGCTTTGAAAGCGAGCGGCTTGTACTGCGATATTGTAGAGGTCTGTTTCATACGTGAGTTCGGCATCGTGCAGGGCAGAAACTAATTCAGCGAAAACTCGGGCGAAGGCTTCGACGAGGGCGTAGTCTTCAACATTTTGAGCCCAAGCATTTGTAGAGTAGTACTCTGCCCCTATTTCCAAGGTAAAGTCAGTCGGGACCGTACCGAAGTCACCGGCAAATAGCCGTGTGGCAAACGCCTCAATGTCGCTACGAATCCAGTCCCGAGCGGTAGGAGGGTCCGCAAGCATGGTTTCAACGTATCTGGCCGACGGAACGATCATTGAAAAAGACGCGCCGTTCGAATTGGCGTAGTCAAACATCTCATTCAAGCCTTGTCGCGGGCTTCCGTTTGAAAGTGGCCAATTATCAACAAGTGTCGGAGTACTTAGGTCAAACGCGTATCCCGCCGCTTCGATCCTGTCTTCAGCGTTGATTCCGCTGGGCCAGCGGATATGTGAGATGCCGAGATACTCCGCTTGCTTCTGCCAGCCGGGAAAGCCCGTCCAGCCAAGATATTCACCGCCAAGCTCACTTGCTCGGATGTCATCGCCGACGAGAGTCCCGTTGCCATCTGCTAACAACTGCACCAAATGAAGTCCTCACTCGCGCCCTCGCTGACTAATCTAATGCGTGCGGGTGGAGAATCTCTTAATGCACCCAAAGTGTGCCTAGAGCCCACCTAGTGACAAGTGTTCGATATGCTCGCAAATGAGGCTGTCGCTCGCACAACTTCAGCGAAATCGGAGAGCTGACATTTAACTCTGTCGAACTCTGGGAAGTGTATACAGTTACGGGCCTCAACTTCGCTCGGAAGGGCACTGAGTTCATCGAGGGGGACTGCCACCTCATCGAGGGCGTTTTGCCCAACTTCAGACGTACTTTGTATCGCTTGCTCGTTAGGCAAGTTCCGCAAACACTGTGGAACGGATGAAAAATCGCATTGTCCCGTGACTTACGTCAGCTGCCTTCCGAAAGCGGTTGGATACTCAAAACCGTTAACCATTTGCCACAACTATAACGATAGTTAACCAAATTTTCGCACCCTTTGCGCGCAAGGGTTGAGAGAGTCAAGGCAGGTGAACATAAATGCATGCATTACTTCTTGGACAGCCCATTCGTAACGAGGAATACGACCTCGTCCAGCTTCTACGCGATCAAGGTTACGATGTGACGAAGACTGATGGTGTCGACCAACTTTCATCCCGCGATGTTGATCGCTTTGACTTCATTGTCATTTCAGAAGACACGGGATGTACCGCTATGATCACGGAGGTAATTGAGCTGCGCCGGATGACCTACCAACAACCTATCTTATGCATTGCTCAGAGTCGAAGTCGACTTGGTAGTGTTCGCGCACTAAACATGGGAGCCGACGACTTCGTAACCGCGGGTATCACGTCGGAGGAATTGCTTTGCCGTGTATCTGCGGTACTGCGGCGCAGCAATCGTTGTGTCCGCCCGGCAACGAGGCTAATCGGCAATATTCACTTTGACCAACCGTTAGGAAAAATCGTGGGCTTAGGAAAGGTCTTCCTTCTTCCAAAGAAGGAACATGACCTGCTCAACTGCCTTGTTGAAAAAATGGGAGAGACCGTTTCGCGGCAGCGAATCATGAGCAGACTGTACGGACAGTTAGACAGACCCGATCCCAAAATCCTCAACGTATTTGTTTGCAAGCTTAGAAAAAGGTTACTCGAAACAAGCGCAGGCGCTGTCACGGTTACTTCGGTACGCGACGAAGGGTACGTCTTGAAACAATTGTCAGCCCGAACACCGCAATCGTACCCGGAACGCTACAATCGAAAAGCCGCGTGATCCGACTTCCAATCAACGCCAAGTTAAAGCTCCGAACAGCTTCCATCTACGCCAAGTCAGAAGATTCCAAGGCGCATGCCACCGACAAATGTTAGGGATTTGTTAACCAATAGACAATAACCATCTCGTGTATGCAAGAAGTAGCAGATACGTCTATGTCGCACAGTCTTTCAGAAAGAGACGAGCAACTCTTCGAGCTACTGCAAGTTGACCTAGCGAATGTACGCCACTTGATGAAACTTCTTGAACATCGCGTACAATATGAGCAACCGGACATCCAGGCTCGTGTCAGTCTGACCGTGATGGGCCGTCGACTGGATGCAATCATTGCTAATTCTCATGAGTTGCTTGCTCAACCAAGCGCCCCAGCCAACGACGCTTCGATGGGCAATGCTGTCGAATTTAGGACTGAACGCAGAGACCTCACCGACCCTGATTTTTTAAAGCGCTAGGTAACGGTGGAGCTGTTCCAAACTGGAAGCCGCGCTTCTAGCGCAACTTAACAAAGAATTCATCATTCATTGATAGAAACTTGTCGGTCATTGCTAGGGCCCAATTAAATAATCAAACTGAAACTACTGAAACTACTGAAACTACTGAAACTACTGAAACTACTGCAGCAAGAGTATTCCTGGGGCTACCCCCAGGGATACTAAAAAATCGGTCCTCCTTGAGCAACTAGCATCAAGTTGCTTGCATCGCAGAATTTGGTTCTCTCATTCCACTGCCCATGTTGTTTTGAAAAAATTCTCGATGCGGTCAAGGAATGCAATTCCATCCTTGACAGCACTTTCTGCGCCATTCTCAACCAGAATATCGCGCAGAATTAGACACACCTCTTCCTTTGAAAGAGTACAATGTAGGTCAATCTCAGACGCAAACACGTCAGTAATGCATCGCGCTTGATGGCGGAAACTATCCACGCCGTGCATCCGCAATACACTCATTAAGTGAAACTCTAGCAAATCAAATAGGTTGTGAAACGATACGCGAAGATCTCTGAAGTGAGTTCCAGAAGCGGCTAAGAGATTTTTTGATTTTGCTACGGCGAGCTGACGCCTAGAAATGCCAAGAATCAGTCGTGCCTCTACAGGCAGAACAGTCAGGTGCATAGGTGGAAACATATGAAACACTCGCACTTACCTAAGGCTAAGACTACGAAATCTACGTTAACCACAAATTAATTCTGATCTTCTATTTTTAGAAAAGTTTTGGAGATTCACGAATGGTAATGGTTTTGATCTTGGCAAGCTACTTGCCACTGCTTGCCTTTGTAGGCTGCGCTATCTCAGGCATGAGCTACATGGATTCATATCTGAGTTCCCAAATCGTGTTCGCACTTCAACTGCTGCCCATGTTTCGTATTGTTATGAGGAAGAATGTTGCACAAGAACAATGTCATGCGTCGGACTGAACGAAGTGCAGACCACGATTGGGCTCTGTACGTAATTGTTGATCTCCAACACTACTTCACAGACAACGGGATGCTATCTGTCGCGACCGAATTGTATGAATTGCGTCAGAAAATGCAGGCCATACTCTGTGTTGATTGCGATCAGCGGGAACGTTCTGTCCCACGTCATAATCGTGGGAGCCTAAACTAGGCAAAGCAAATCTACCCACTTCATAATAGTGAGCCGACCCCATTTCGTGGTCCGGGCTCAAGGCTGGTGCATCAATGGTCTCCTTTTTATCCGAGTGAGTCCCTCCGGAGCTGGCGGTGTTAATGGCCGCCTCTGTCTGGGCCTCTGTTTCTGGGGACTGATTTGGTCTTACTCTAGTAGCTTTTATGAGGCGGGCGGGTGCGTGTTGAACGTCTCTCGCCTGCGCAATGTCAAGTGGAAGTTGAACTTCTGTTGCGAGGGCGATGTGCGTGGATTTCCAACGAAGCCTGTCTAGATTAGACTGAACAACCTAGGTTCTGAGCTTGAAATGCAACAGCGCGCCATGAATAACGGGTTCTTTGTCCAGGTTGGGCAGAGAATTGGCTACAAGAGACGTACTTCCGAAATGACGCTGTGCGAGCTCGCGAGGCGCGTTGGTGTCACAGTCCAGCAGATTGAGGCGTACGAAAGAGCTGAGTGCATTATTCCGGCGGAGCACCTATGGGCCATCGCCGTGATCCAGTCTGTGCCTGTCAAGTATTACACTGAGGAACACCAAGAACAGGAAATCATGAGCGAAAAGTGATCGGCTCAGCGCCGGAGTGAAGAGAAGTGGGTAACCTGATCTGGCTGGTCCAATTTGATTGTTAGTGCATCACCGGCCTGGTTTCCATTGGGACGATGGTTTCCGGTGCTGGTGGTCGGTACCCCAATGCACTGTGGAGCCGCTTCGTGTTGTAGTGCCTTCTCCAGCCTTCAATAATGATCTGTGCCTCTCTCAACGATTAGAGGATTTCCCAGTTCAGCAGCTCGTCGCGGAACCGAGAACCCCAAAGTCTTGGAGTTTGCTGATGGCGGAGCACCGCTCTTTCTACACCGCTGGTTCTTGTAATTGCCGATGACCAGGCATTTTATGAGATGCTATCGCTGCACGCATGTGTCGGATGGGTTGTGGGGAGACGCGCTTTGTTGGCGCATCAGACCTTTTCGACGTCATCCACGAATCCGGCCGGTGAGGACTATCACATTCAGATTGGAGTTGGGCGGTTGGATCATCCTTTGCCCTCCGTCCCCTCGGAGCGGAACTCGGTGCCATCCGCTCGAATGCGGTTAAGCAGGGCTCCTCGTTTTCGAGCAACGGCCAGGGTGTCAAATTCCTGCCGCTCAGTCTCTTGCCGCAGAAAGTATAACACTGAAACTATGGTTTCTTCTTCGATTGGCAGGAAGTTTCGACGTGGCAAGTTAGCACTCCGTTAACCTTAATCACGTATCAGCAGGGCTGCATCGCGCTCTACCCACCCCTCTCAGCGTACTGGAGCGTTGAAGGCCCGCCAATTAGACACGGCGGGCCTTCGCCATTTGAAGCCAAAAAGGGCTCATTCTGCTTGGTGCGTGAAGCAGCCCCTGTAGGTTGACCACTAACACCCAGGTGATCTACATGTTAGATCCTCTCACCGGTCTCTTCATCCAACGAGGTCCGCTATGGTTGATCCGGGCGGACAATGGCCCGGAGTTTGTTGCTCAGATGCGCAAGATTGGATTGCGGCCGTTGGTGCGCAAACCGCATGCATCGAGCCAGTTTCGCCGTGGGAGTACGCTACCTCGCTGTCCGGCAACAGCGTAAGGCTGGGGGATGAGAGGGAGGGGTTTATTAGTTACATATGTAATGCAGATTTGGGACTGTGCATCGCGCGTGCGTCAAGCAATAGGAAGCTGCATAGCCGTAAATGGCGAAGGCCCGCCGTGACAGGTAGCGGGCCTTCAACGCTCCAGAAGGGTGAGAGGGGTGGGTGGAGCGCGATGCGCTTCAATTGATACACACTTTAGGTTAACGGGGTCCTAACGAGCCTGTACAAAATCTGAATGCTTCAAGCCTTGAGCCTGTTTAGTGGATTGTGTCGGTTTCGCAGAAGTCGGCTCGCCAGAAGACCTGGCCACCATGGCCAGGAAGCCATTCGACCGGCTCACCAACAAGTTCTGCGTTTTCACGGCGCGCAATATCGTGGGCCTCGCCGTGATTCCAAGCCACTATCCAGCCGCGCCTATGCCGATGGTCGTTTCGACCGCGTATTTCCCAAAGCAGCATGCAGTGGTGGCTACAGCTCTCATGGTGAAGTTCGCGTTAACTGTGTCCCACAGGAGAAGCAGAAATGCGGCCTTCGGTAGCGAAGCACCAAGCAACGTGAATCCCTATGGGCCAAAAAAGAAGGCCCGCCAGTGAAGGAGCGGGCCTCCAACGCTCACTTGGTGGTGGGTCCTTTGGAGCGCTGTGAGTACGATTGCTAAAGGCGTGCGATTAAGAAGGTGCTAATGTGCCGCGCACGTATTTCCGGCCGATCAAAGAAGACACCATCATTTCTGTTCTGCATTTCCTGTGACATTTGGCGCAGCGAAAAAGGTTAACCGACAGAGATTTGGTGCTATCCAAGTGAAGCCAATGCCGCTGTATCGGGCAGAGTCGAGAAACACGCAGGTATTGCAGAACACACCGAACCGGTCAGTGGAACTTGGGACTTGTCGGCACTGCTTAATAAGTGGCGGAAGTCCAATTCGAGCCCAAACTGATTGTGTTAGCGGAGGCTTAGAATCCTTGATGAGCCGCGATTAGTTGAAGAGCGTGATCTCTTGATGAGCTAACGTGTTGAAGTTTGCCACTCGTCTAAGACGGGAGTTTGATCCAAAACTGAACTCAAAGAAATTCAAGATCGAACTGGCTACGAGACCGCTCTTGCCTTGGCGCAGCATAACGCTGGACTCAAAGGGTTCGAGAACTCGAAGCCCATGAGCGAGCAATTCAGTCTCGAAGGTTCCGAGTATGATGCCGTCCTCACACTCCTTGAGATCGACCGGGCTTCGAATGATGCCGTCGATCCTCTGAATTTGGAGTGCCGTAAGACTATTTTGGAAAAGTCTATGCGCTTCGCGTTCGGTCTTGATGATCTTCGAACCAGTCGGCAACGCTACGCAAAGCGGTATGCGTATTCGCGACCTCCACAACTGGAATTCTGCGGCTAAGAAGCAGTGTGACACGTCATCGAGAAATGCTGTGTACTCTGAAGAGATCACGCTTCACCTCACTGCGACTGGTCAGCCCACGGTGATTGGGCCTTCACGATGAGATGCAGCTTCTTCCAACAAGGTTAACCGAAGATTAACGAGATCGGCTACGAGTTGAATCGGGCCGTGTGTTGATCTCCGGAGATGAGAAATCGTCCTGGATTACGGTCAAGTTCCTTCGCGACATAGTCGCTGGTCTCGTCAAGTCTTCGCGCCACATCGTCTAGTCCGTTTGATGCACAGAAGCTCTTGAGATCCTGCAACACATCGACAATCCACTCGTTTTTGCCAGTCATCTCTGTCCCCAAAACGAAAGTACCCAAGCAGTTCTAGAACCTCTGGATAAACTTTAAACAATCGGTTAAGAAGACAACTTTGAGTTGTTTTTGTGTTCTTTGCGCGTGGATAACTGACGGAATCCGACCTATGATAAAAAAAGAGATTCAAGGAAGACCAAGACAGCGTGTGATTGCCGCCCAGCCAAGCCTTTTCGTTTCTTGGCCAAGACCTGCGATGAGCGAGCATTGATCGCACTCTTGGCCTTTGCCTCACTCCAGCACGCACTGAACAGGAATGGTTTGTGCGGGCTCGGCCTGTTGCCGCGGGCAAAACACCTTGGCGTTCTTTTTGACGTATTCGTTGGCGGCATCATTGATCTTTTCAACGCGGCTGCTGCGCCATAACCCTGAAAAACACTCTTGGCCAGATCGAGGCGAATGAGGTGGTTCCTCTTTCGCAGTCGATAGCAACTGTACTATGGCGCATAGCGACGCCGATCGAGCAGGAGCTCTCCACCCCATTCAAGCAAGGTACAGCGACTGACCGCTACGAGCACGGCGTGGACCTTACGTTCCAGTCCCTCCCGTAGCCATCTTCAGGCAAGTGGCAAAAAACCCTTTGCCCTTACACATCCTCCGGTCGACGGTGGAGTTGGTTCAAACGTACCCGGAGCGAATCTTCGAAGCAGCGCCGTCTGGATTAAACCTCAAACTTCAGCGTGAGTGTTGCACCACCGCCAACCTCAGCACCAGTTCCAAGAGACCCAACAGGTCCCCTTCCATTCACGGTCAATGCAATCGACACCTCCTTCAATCCAATTGCTCCAACTGAGCTCATTGAACGCTCAACAATTCTTTCGGCGAGCCTGTATTCACACAGACTTTAGGCGACAGCCATTGGCCGCACAGCACTGTCATTGAGTGGTTTTTGTTGGAGCTCAAACCGAGCCTTTGCGAGTTTGAGAAACTCATGCCAGGATCGAGGCGATGCCGCACAACAGGAAGACTTGGCATTGGCCGGATAGTCTGCCGCTTAGGCAGTCACAGGCACCCACTAGTGTGGACTAAATGAAAGGTAGGGTAGTCTTGTCCGTGCTGGACGTCTCCTATCGAGTTGGACGTCCACGAAATCCGCCTCGGAGAATGTGCTGCACGGCTCGTCTATCAACCTGCGCAATCGTCGAATGCGATAGGCGACGACAGCGACGAAAACACAGATAGCAATCGCGGGGAGTATCAAAAGGCTCACTTGAACCTCCTACTGGCTACAGACTTCACGTTTGCCAGATATGACGAACTTGGTTAACGGCAGACTAATCCGCGCCCTCCGCTTCGCCTGGCGGCATGCTCTACTCATCCGATGAACTGAGAGCGTGAAATGATGAAAGCCCGCCAAAGCAAGCGCGCCTTCAGCGATCCAGAAGGGTGAGAGGGGTGGGTGGAGCGCGATGCGCTGCAATCGATACACACTTAAAGTTAACGGGGTCCTAACGAGCCTGCACAGGAATTGAACGCTTCAAGACCTGAACCGGCTCAGTGGATCGCGTCGGTTTCGCGGAAGTCGGTTCGCCAGAAGACCTGGCCACCTTGGCTGGGAAGCCATTCGACCGGCTCACCCACAACCTCTGCGTTTTCTTGGCGCGCAATACCGTGAGCCTCGCCGTGGCTCCAAGCCACTACCCAGCCACGCCGATGCTGAAGGTCTTTTTGACCGCGTATTTCCCAAAGCAGCATGCATTGGTGGCTACATCGGTCATGGTAAAGTTCGCGTTAACTGTATGCCATAGGAAAAGCGGAAATGCGCCCTTCGTTGGCAAAGCACCAAGGTAAGGCAAGCCTAATAGCCCAAAAGAGAAGGTCCGCCGATGAACGAAGCGGGCCTTCGACGCTCCCGTGCTGGCGTGAGGTCCGGAGCGTCGTGGGAATGAATCGTACAAGCGTCAGGTTACCGTCCGATACAGTATCGAGCTGCGCGCGAGACCGATCACCTGGCAGGTCCGCCGCTCTGACGTCGCGAGCATCTGGCGCGTGTGGATGGCGGCCTGACGAAGTTGCTCCGTTGTCAGGCCATGGGCTTTAGGTGGTTCAGGCTTTCCTTCAGGATCAACTTTTCCAGTTCCAACTCATTTCGCGTGGCATTGTCGAAAGAAGTGAAGATTTGGCTGACCCCATTTGGTGGTCTTGGTTGAGTGCTAGTGCATCATGGGTCTTGTTTCCATCGGGATGATTGGCTTTGGAGCTGGCGGGAAGCTGACCTTGGTTCCAGCGGAGCTCGTTCACTTTGACACTCACAGCTTACGCAAATCGCGCCTTGGGCGATTGACCGTTTCAATCTATGATTGAGTCAAACTCTTGGAGTGAGGATTATGCCAGCAAGTGATTTGTTCGCCACGGTAGTGAATGTCGGCGGTCTGATCCGACAGCTTAAAGACACGGGCATTTCGATCGAAATAAGTGACGACTTTGCCGTCTTTCGTCGGTTGCGCAGCGAGCAGAAGGATCGGTCCGGACTCTATCCGATGTTTGACGCGGCGAGTTCCTTTGTTGATGCTTCGAACGCATTTTGGGTCTGTGGCTTCAACACAGAAGATGAACTGGTGCACACGCAGGCAGTGCGTCTCTTGGACCTTCAGAACCAAACGCTGGCTCAGCATTTACGAATTCATAGGCATAAGTACATTACACCGGGATCGACGCCCGACCCTGACAACACGCACTTCTCGCACCTTCAGGTCTTGGAGAGAATCTCGGGTCGTGTGGGCTATCACGGTGAGTTCTGGGTTAAGCCCGGAACAATCGGGCGGCGGAACATTGGTCTGACGGCAGCTCTATCGAGGATCGCTTTTGAAATGACGATGAGTCTCTGGGACCCGGATTTTCTTTTCGGTTTCGTCCCAACGCCCATGGCCGCGCGGGGTGTGTCAGTGCGATATGGCTACGCGCATTGCGAGCTGGGCGGATGGCATGGCCCTGACCAGGAGATGACATCTGAGGAGATGCTGGTCTGGATGAGTAACGATGACCTAAAGGCCCATCTTGGTACGAGGCCGAAGCAACTAGGCGACAATGGCTTCATGAAAGCCGGGAAGAAGTCCAAGCGCGCCATAGACATGGTCGCTTGATGCCACCAGTGCCCGCGGGAAAGCCGCTTTTGCCAATCCAAAGCGCTGAGGCATCTTCGTGACGAACCTGAAGCGACCGGATGACAGCCTTTTCCGGCCAAACAGCCTGACGATCGGGGCTATCTTGGCCAGCCTCGCATTCATCATGGAACTTGCACTGCTGCCGTTGATACTGAGCGCGATCAAGACTGATCTTGCGCTGAGTGTTGTCGGGCTGGCCTGGGTCTTCAATGGATATGCCATTGCCGTGGCATTGGCTGTGCTTTGCGGCGGGTTAGTGGGCGACGTACTCGACAAACGAAAATTGTTCATGTTCGGTGTCGCGCTGTTTGCCTTTGGTTCGCTGCTTTCGGCGTTTTCCGATGAGTTCAGATCTCTATTGCTAAGCCGAATTCTGCAAGGGATGGGAGGAGGCCTGTTCTTTCCGCTCGTGCCTGTGCTGTTGACGCAAGCGAATGCGCAGGCTGCAGGGAAAATCTTGATGATTTGGGGAGGGCTGGCAGGCATCGCCGCTGCGCTGCTTCCAATTCTTGGAACCGCGCTTCTCACCGCGTTTGGTTGGCCTGCGGTCTTTTTCGCATTTTCGGTGGTTTCT
>JAAUYD010045844.1_pt1 | contig 12241 bp, 9 predicted proteins | sample 7278101 | NCBI WGS metagenome assembly JAAUYD01 (sample SAMN14350128, study PRJNA611818) | marine sediment metagenome | isolation source: surface marine sediment (0.6m) | place: French Polynesia: Moorea | collected 2018-08 | reverse complement strand
TAAATTTATCTTAAGATTTTGAAATATGGAATGTTAACATCGTACATCCAAATGGAGGTGAATAAAATGAAGAAAAATGCTCTTCGGCTATTTTTATTTATTTCAGCGCTTTTAATGTTCTGGAATTCTGGATTGGCAGCAGATAAACAACCAGATTATTGGCCAACCAAAGGATGGCGAACTGCGTCTCCTGAAAGCCAAGGAATGGACTCTGATTTATTGGCTAAAATGTTGGATTCGATATGGGAAGAGAGCATTGATATTCATAGTGTATTGGTTATTCGCAATGGTTATATGGTGCTGGATGCATACAGTTACCCATATGATTCGGAAATTCCTCACCATATCGATGCCTGTACGCAAAGCATTTCTTCAGCACTTGTAGGCATAGGCATTGATAAAGGATACATAAAGGACAAAAGTCAACCTGTTTTGGATTTTTTCCCGACGCGTGTCGCCAAAAACCTTGATGCTAATAAAAAAACCATGACTCTTGAAAATTTATTAACCATGACGGCTGGTTTGGAATGCCGCGACCCTTTCTTATACCTGCAAAGCGGTATGATGGACATGATAATCCCCGCGGAGTGGAGAATGAGCGGAGATTGGTTGCAGTTTATCATTGATTTGCCCATGGCGGAGTCGCCGGGGACTCGTTTTCAATATTGCAATGGTGCTCCTTTTCTGTTGTCGGCTATTTTGCAGGAGCAGACAGGGATGAATGCCCTTTCATTTGCAGAAAAACATCTTTTTGAACCTTTGGGCATTTCTGAAGTTAGCTGGCCATCAAATCCACAAGGCATAACCCTGGGATACGGCCACCTATTTATGCGGCCACAAGATATGGCAAAAATCGGCTATCTTTATCTGAATAATGGAGTATGGGGTGGTAAGCAGATAATATCTTCTCAGTGGATAAGTGCATCAACCCGCAAATATATAGATACAACGCTGCTACCTGGATACGGTTATCATTGGTGGATAGCCAGTCCCAATGTTTACACCGCAGCTGGTAACAAGGGGCAGTTTATAATGGTAGCGCCAGAGAAGAACATAGTCGCACTATTTACGGGCAGGCTGAGCCCAATAGATTTTACCATTCCAATAGATTTGTTATCTTCCTACATCATTTCTGCGGTAAAATCACCAACTCCATTGCCTGAAAATACTATTGGAAAAAAAGCGCTTCAATCTAAAAGCAGCCTTTGGCAAAATACCAACCCTTCAGATCGTGAAACTTCAAAGAAAAAAACTGAAAAATCCTATTAAATTTTGGAATTTACAGTCCCCTTTGAATAAAATTAGTGCAGGCTTGTAAGCAGCTTTAAAACCTGGAATATCTCAGGTCAGGTTGTGATTATAGGATCTGGGCGAGATCGGCGTGACAGTCATGTGTCTCGTATTAATGAGTCCCACGCCGCCTTTGCTCCCGTATTGGTACATATCGATCCCGCCACTAAATATGCAGTCGCCCATGGTAGCAGCAGTCGCAGAGGCAGCCTCTTTCTCAAGTAATTTTATGACTTGTATTCATTTTGAAAATCAGGGCGACTACAAGAATTTCTCCTTTCCGCAATTATTTCAGATATCATTATTGAGAACAGCATGTTGACAACTGAAATTGAACGCTTACTGTTTGGTCAAAAGAACGACAATGCCTCTGATTTTGAAAACCACCTTAGGTCAGAGCAACGACAGCTTATCAACTTCAGGTTAGATTCACAGTGGGAGGTCAGAACATAGTACCAAGGTTGAGGGGTTCAGGGTTCAACGTTCCAGGTTGAAAAACCCCAACGCGCTGCTACCAAAGGAGTTCAGCATTTATATGTTATTAACGCCTTTTCACCCAATGGGTAAAATCGAGTGTCTCAGATCTTGATCAATATTAATAATCAGTTTCAAACCGTTGTAACCTTTGAACCGTGAACCCTGCGTGTGGGGTCGAAGCCCGAAGGGCGTAGTCCCAAACCTGGAACCGATCAGTTCAGTTAGTAATTAAACCGGTACGATCAATGTCGGGGTTGAGGTGCACTTAATTACCCGATCAGCCACGCTGCCAAAGTCAAAGTGGGATTCGCTGCCGCGACTGGCCATTACAATGAGGTCGATCTCTTCTTCTTTGATTAGCTTGAGAATTTCGCTGGATGGCTCTCCAACGCTGATATGCCGTATGTAGAGGGGGCAGGCATTGAGAAATTTTTCACATATTTCGTCCAGACGCGAATGCGCGGTTTGTCTTTCCCATTCCTGCATTTTTTCAATATCGGCGGGATCATAATCGCCATATGATGCGCCGAAGGCAGGGTAATCTTTTAGAACATATAAAATATGAATTTCGGCCTGATATTTTTGTGCCAGGGAGGTTACCACCGGCAGGGCCTGGGCCGCATTTTCTGAAAAATCGGTTGGCCATAATAGTCTCTTAACATCCATATATTTATCCTCCTTATTGCAGTTTAATCGTCAACAAATTTCGTTATGGCTACAAAGTTGCGAGGGGCAAGTTAGTATTTGAGCAAAGCAGTAATTGGACTGACGCCACCGACTTTGTAGCCTTTTTTCTATTTCAGAAGCCCTTTGTTTTTCAACGCATGAATAGCTAAAAACGTATTCCATTCCGGCTCAGAAAGGCTCCAGGTGCCGTCACGATTCTGAGTTTCGTACAGCCGCTCAAAGGCCCTTTCAAGTTGTGTCTCCGCTTGAGGTGAGTCTAAATGGGCAAGCGCATTAAGGGTTTGATAAAAAGACGAATCATCTCCCCAACCACCATCTTCAGCCTGTAATTCTGCATGATACGCCACCGCTAGGGCAGTGGCGTTGTCTTTAGCGAATACGGGATGCACCGCCATCGCCCGGAAAATATTGTGGGTACCTGCGCGATCATACCAGAGACCCTTATTTTTTATGCCATGATCACTCAGCCACTGATAAACGGCCACTACCTCCGGCTCATTTTCACGGCCGAAGATGGTGGCCAGAAACAGGGTTGCGGCCGTTAGAAACATATCCAAGCGGCTGGGCATAAATGGGAGTCCTGTTAAATTATTGACGGCGGCAACATCTTCGGCCCCGACGTGAATCCTATCAGATTGGATCTCGATGTTATCCAAAAGCCAGGCCAGGGCCGACTCAATCTGTGTATTAGAAAATCGCACGGTCAGATGAAGCCCAAAAAGGTGTTTAATGGTCGACGTCGTCTCGTGATGCCAGGATCCATCCGCAGATTGTTCCGCCAAGAGCAGGTCTACCGTCTCCTTAAAGTCTGTTTTCCATTGGGAGCTTTCAGCTTCAGCGAGCCATTTTTGGCGAGCATAAAGCCCGGCCGGTGTCCGACTGTAGCGAAATATCTGATAAGGATCGTTGCGTAGTCTCATCGATAATTCTATTTTAAAATCCTGGTTGAATGGCTCAACACATCCATTTCTTGGATTACATAATATAGATAAAAATTCAACAAAAAGAATGAACTTCAAAACCGACCTGAGCCCTCGTCCTCCTTAATCAGGCCTCGCCTGCAAATGGATCTGCAAAACTTTCGTAAGATTATCGACACATTCGTCGATCGTGTTGTAGACATATCCGGCCAAAAGCTGTCCGTTATCATAGACATCGATGGCAGGTGTGAAGGGCGGTTTGGCCATCAGTGCATTGATCACGACGTTGAAATCAGCGCTTCGGCAGGCCAACACAATGCCGTCATCCGGTGGGTTATCAGGTGAATGTTCGGGAATGGGCTGGGGTTCGTCTGCGGGTCTGGTGTATAACATCTGATAGCGGACACTCGGCGGCAGGTAAATGGACGTCACGGAAGGCGGCACCGCTAATTTTCGACGGAGTTTTTCGAAAAACACGGCTTCCTGATCGGTGATCCTGCGAAAGGTAATCAAATGACCTTCTCGAAGATAGGGAGCCATTTGAGAAAGGATTTTTTTAAGCATGTTATGCCAACCCTGCACAGAATCATTGGGGCCGGCCGGTGAGCGGTTCTGGATGACATCGACGATATGTGACTCGGTTGTATTATCAGGTTGTTTCATAGAGGTTATTTATCCCATATTTTAAATGTCGAGCGTAGTCGTTCGACCCTTCGGCGGTTTGCACCGAAGTCATAGTAGCCTAACCGAGATGCGGACTTTAAATGTATGATTTTTTCTTCAGGAGAAAAATAAAATTCCACATCATCGACAAAGCGAAATATTAAGGAACGAAATTCAGCATGGATATAGTCCATTTCGATTTTCGTCAACTGCACCCGCTTTAAGTTTTCCAGGATGTCGATAAGCTGTTGTCGGGCATCGGCAGTGTCGGCGGTATAATGCAGCGGTTCGATAAAATGCGCATTATCCGCGCTTTGGCTTGAGACGCAATTGGGCGAATCCGGACAGGGCGAAAATTTCTTAGTCCTGTCTGTCGCTCCGGCTTCAGCATGGGTTTTGTTCATTTATTTACTCTTTCAACTGAGATTCGAATAGATTCTGTCATTTTATTGGTCTCCTTTGCAGTGCTATAGTCAACGGCGGCATAATTCTACTTCGCCTTCTTTTTGAGGACGTAATCGATAATGTTGGATGGTTTGGGCGATTCATCTTGCTCTCCGGGGGCTTCGCTTTTCAACGTCGATTTTTTTTTCACATCGTCCATTCCCGTAGAATACTCGGTTTGAATCTGCTGTGCTTTATGGTCCCTTTGCAGTTTTTGTAGCTCGGTGTTTTCGTTTTCGCCCATTGTGTTCGACTTCTCAGGCTCTTGTTGATTGGACTGGGAAGTTTGCAGTGTTTGTTGAATTTTTGAAGCCGGACCAGCTTTTTTGAAAAGTTCAGGACTGAGCAGCTCCCGGCTCTGTTTTTCTTGATCAAGCTCTAGTGCTATATGTGAAAGCCGTTGTTCCAACAAGGAAATCGTTTGGTCTCTATCCGCCAGTTCACTCTCGAGGCCGGCAACAAGTTCTTTCGTCCCTTTTAGTTCCTTCAGATCCGCTGTAAGCTTTTCATTGCGGGATCTCAACTGACCCAATTGCGTTTCGGGCGAGGTCATTTCCAATTTTAAATTAAAGAGCTGTCCTTGTAACTTCCTGATTTGTATTATTCTGTTTTCAACTTCAGCTTCAAACTCTAGGGCATTAGATTGAGCGTTTTCCAACTCTTCCTGCAGTCTCGCGATCTCGACCTCCTTCGAAGATAGTTCAGAGTTCAGAAGCTCCCTGCTCTTTTTTTCCTGGCTCAGCGCTTTTGCCAGTTGGGAAAGTTCCTGATCTGGCCGGGAAAGCGATTGATCACTCGTCGCCAACTCTCTCTCGAGCGCGACAACCTTTTTTTTAAGACTTTTCAATTCCTGGTTATCAGCGGTAAGTTCAGCGTTGTGATATCTCAATTGGTCCAATTGGGTCTCGACTGAGGCTTCTTCCGCTTTTACCTTCAACAGCTGTTCTTGTAACTCATTGATTTTTATTTTACTATCTTCTAACTCGGCTTCAAACGCCAGGGACTTGGGTTGAGAGTTTTCCAGCTTTTGCTGCAGCTCATCAACCAGGTTTACTTTTGAAGTAAGCTCGGAACTCAGAAGCTCCCTGTTTTTCTTTTCCCGTTCAAGTTTTTCTGTCATCTTTGAAAGCATTTGCTCTTGCCTGGCCGTAACACTCTCAAGCTCTGCAACCCGTGCTTTCGCTTTTTTCAGCTCTTTGACATTGGCGGCAGGTTCATCATCGCTGGATTTCATTTGCCCGAGTTGGGTTCTAACTGAAGTTATAAGCTTCCTATATGGCGCGTAATTTTCACCAAAAAAATAAAGGAATCCGAAAATGCTCAACAGGATAACCACCGAGATCGGGATGATATATACAAGCCTACGTCCGGCAGGTTTTAGGTGTCCTTTTTGGGCAACTTTTAGAAATGAATTTCCCGTTGGTTCGGATTGCATCCCTGTTTCGGTTTCTGGAATCGATGTTGCTGAGGTGCTCAGATCTTCTATCTCGTCTTCTTTTTGTTGCTTAGGCAAAATACGATTTGCTGAATAATCTCTGATTATTTCCGGTTCTATTATCTTTACCGCTTTGGCACATCCGGACGATAAGGCAGAATCGCAAAGAATATTGATCAAACGAGGGTTTCCTTCCGAAATAGAATAGATTTCACGAAGGGCTTCCGGACTAAAAATCTTTTTTTCGGAACCGGCGATGTTGAGACGATGCAAAATATATTGTACCGTTTCCTTTTTGCCCAGCGGTTCGGTTTCGTGAATAATTGAACATTCTTGCCTCAACGGTTTGTTCTTGTTTAATATATGGTTAAATTCATTTTGACCTACAAAAACAATGCTCATCAGCTTTTTATCCGGCTGTAAGTTTAAAATAAGCCGAACCTCTTCCAAACGCTCAGGATCAAACTTTTGGGCCTCTTCAAAAACAAGAACGATTTCTTTACGGTGGACATATATATGGTTCAGGAATTGCCTTAATTGGCTGAGGAAATCACCTTTGGTGCTAAACTTTTTATTCATTTTAGAAGCATTCGCCGACAAATTTAAAAGGTTCAGCTGCTCCAGGGTGGGATCGGATACTTGTGCAAAAAAAATAATATCCCCTAAAATATCGGCCAGAGCCTTAACGAGTGTGGTTTTTCCGGTGCCGAAATCGCCGGTAAGAGAGATAAATCCCTTTTTTTCTAAAATTACCTTTTTCATGGCAATAAGCGCTTTTTTATGCTTTTCACCAAGCCAAAGAAATTTCTGGTCGGGATTTATTTCAAAAGGCTTCAAGGTCAAATTGTAGTGGTTAAGATACATATTCACCTGGCCATTAACGATCAAAAAGCGGGTTTAAAGACCCGATATAGCCTCTCGTTTAGCATCTATTTCATTGATTTTCAATTAATTGATTTGGTCTGAGGCAGCTCTCATTGAAGTGATTTACGGCCAAAGGTTCGCTTAAAAAACGCTTTCAATTGTTCGAAAGCTTCGTAATTGGCCGGTGTAATTAAAAGTGTCAATACCGTCGCGCTGATCAGGCCCGACACAAAGGCCGTCGCCATGGGGGACCAGGAGATGGATTTGTTTGGGATCCCGATGGCCATCGGCAGCAGGCCCAAGGTGGTCGTAATGGTGGTGATCAGGACGGGTCGCATGCGGGCTGCGCAGGATTCGATGATGGCCTGACGTAAAGGTTTCCCCTGGCGAACCCGTACATTCATAAAGTCGATCAGCAGTAGTGAATCGTTGACTGCCAGACCGGCCAGACCGATGATGGCCAGAAAACTGCCAAGGGTAAAGGTCGTGCGGGTGATCAACAATCCGAAGACCACACCGATCAGGGCCATGGGAACCGACGATATGATGATCAGCGGTTGGACATAGTCTTTGAACTGGGTCGCCAGAACCATATAAATGGCAAGCAGTGCAATGAAAAAGGCCATGGTCAGCGATGCGTAGGATTTGCTGGTGGATTCAAATTCACCGCCATAGGCCAGTGTGATCCCGCTAAATTCATCGGCTTGGGATTTTTCAAAATTATTTACCAGAACCTGTACCCGGGCCGGAGAAAGCCGTGAACCGGGCTTGATATCGGCGGTCAGTGTGATCGTTGGTTTCCCTTTGTAGCGTGAATTTACATCGGGTTCATAGACCGGTTTGTACTCAATCAAATCTCTTAAAAGAACCGGGGAGGTACTGTCTTCGACCACCGGTATGCCGAGAATGTCCAAGGGTTCGGCCAGACCGGCACCGCTGATATTGCCCTTATCCGATGCGCGTGCAATACGCACCATCAAATCGACCTCTTCATCGATCGTACGAAATTTGCCTGCGTACTGACCGTTCAACGCTCCGGCAACCATCCGGGTGACCGTCTCCGGCTGCAGTCCGAACTCGAAAACGGCTTCCTGTTTGGGTACAAATTTAAACGTCTTGTGGAAATTCGGCCGGTTGTCGGCCAGATCGATCAGATCGGCCAGCTCCGGTTCTTGCTGCATGAAGGCCTTTAACCGATCGCCGGCATAAACAGCATCTTCCAGGGTGGTGCCCGTTACCCGGATGTTGACCGCCTTTCCCGTGGGAGGGCCATCACTTTCCTTGAACACCCTCACAATGGGTACCAATTCGCCGTCCGGATATTTCTGTTGGACAAATTCGGCAAGCTTACGACGGATGACGTCCAGGTGCAGGATTGGATCATTGGAAGGATTTTCAGGAAAGTCACGGAGCTTGTCTTCCGGCAACGTCACCACAATTTGGCCGAAATGGCTGCCGTCGTGGCGCGTGTAATCCTCATCTTCGTAGTAACCGGCACTCCCTGAGGTTGAATGGGCCTGAGAAGCTCCCAGGGACATAATGTAGCCGGACACATCGCGGACGATGGCATCCGTTTGTTCAATGGCGGTTCCGACCGGGGTGGTAATGGTCACATGATAACGAAAATAGTTACCCGGAAAAAACTCGACCTTGATTAATGGCAACACGCCAGTGGCCGATAACACCAAAATTCCGACGGCCGCGATGAGAATGAGGGTCATCGCCGTAAAGGTAATAATTTTGTGGTTTAAAATCTTTTCAACCGCCCAACGGTAAGCCTTCCAGAAAGGAACAAATAGGCCGCTTTTCAAGTGTGAAAAAGGATCGGAAGCGTCATGTTGCTGCAGTTTCCGAACGGCTTGCGAACCATCCTTGGGTCCCCATTCCAAAAAATGAATCGGCAAAATGAACAACGCTTCGATCAGGGACGCCAGCAAAGCATAGGTAACTGTTTTTGGAATGTAAGCAAAGAACTCACCGGTGGAGCCGGTCATCAGCAGCATGGGTATAAAAGCCAGGATGGTGGTCAAGGCCGAGGCGAAAACCGGCAGCATCACCTCGGCGGTACCGTCGATGACGGCTATTTTTCTTGACTTTCCCATTTGAAAGTGGCGATAGATGTTTTCAACGATGATCACTGCATCATCCACCATGATGCCGGTGACCAATACAAAGGCAAACAGGCTGATGTTGTTTAGCGACACTCCCGTAAGTTTCATCATCAGCACGCTGCACAAAAAGGCAAACGGAATGCCGATGGCGGTCAGCATGGCATTGCGAAAACCCAGGGTGATCCACAAAACGATCGTCACCAGGCCCATACCGAGGAGCAAGTTCCCCCCCATTGTGTTCAGTGAATCATTGATTTCGATGGTTGAGTCGTTTGTGAAAACAACCTGGATGCCATCGCGCGCGTGCTTTGCTTCAAATTGCCGGGCCACATTTTTAACGGTCTCAGAAATATCAATGGCGTTTCCGTTTTCTTCCTTGGTGACCGCCAATCGAACGGTACTCTGACCGTTGACGGAGGGAATCACCGACGGATCACGGTGACTTAAGCGGGCACTGGTCACCAGATTAGCGACGCGTATGAAATTGCCGTCGCCGTCCCGGCGGACGACCGTGTTGAGGACCTCTTCTTGAGAATTCAAGCGGTCGCCGGCATCCAGCATATATTCCCATTCACGGGTCCGGAAACGCCCGGTGGGTATCTTGGTGTTGGCGGAGCGAATGGCGTCAACAACCTGCTGGAAGGTGACGCCGTATCGGCGTAATTTTTCCGTATCCAAAGAAACATGAAATTCGGTATCGTATTCGCCCTCGATTTTCGCATCGCGAACATCGGGAACCGTCAGCAGACTGGTTCGCAATTCTTCCGCATACCTTTCCAGGCTGCGTTGGGACAAATCACCCTTGATGTTGACGATCACCACCGGCAGCCAGACGTTGGTGTCCAGGTACATAAAGGTGGGTTCGTCCGCATCCGGCGGCAGCTCATCCTTGATGTTAAGCACTCGGAAGCGCAGCTCATCGTACCGGGCGCGGTAGTCCGAATCATCCAGGAATTTTACGTCCACCGACGAAAAATTGCGGTAAGAATCCGATTTAATATATTCGACGTCTTCCAGCCCATCGAGTGCCTTTTCAATTTCGACCGTCACCAGCTGTTCGACATCATCGGCCGATGCGCCGTAGTACACCGTATTAATGAAGACGTTGCCCATATCCACGACCGGCATATTTTCCAGCGGTGTCGTAAAGATACTGAAGGCTCCGGCAACAACCAGAATGACAAAGACGACATTTAACAGCACCGTCTGTTTAATTGAAAATTTGACAACGGATTTCATTGTTCGGTTTTCTCAGGCCCTTTTTTATGTGTGCTCCTGGAGTTGGTGGCTATAGTCATTTCTTAGCGACGCCGTTTCAATTACCGCCGCTGGTTAACAGCACTGCTGGTCTAATCAAAATAGAAACTTTTGCGGCTCGATTCCGAAATCGGTCAGAACGAAGCGGGGTCGCCTAACTGTGTTCCCGGGGGCAGACGCGGATCATTGGCAATGATGAGATGACGTTCAGTTTGACCGAGCACCAGAACCTTGACTTCAGCGCCGGTCTCCTTTAGAAAAACGCGCGGGTTTTCATATCGGTTGGTGACAGCTGTCTTAGGAATCCACAAACCTTCAGCAGCTATTTTAAGTGGGAGCTGGAAAATCAAGCCGCCACGTCGGGGTCCCGCATAGTTGCGAATAATCAGTTCGATACTTAACTTGCGCGTCTTCTCGTCAAATTCCGGATTTATCCAATTGATTGCCGCCCGGGCAGGTTTACCCTCCAGCACGACCTCAAATTCGGGGGTAAGTTGTTGGATAGCGTCCAGCTCTTGCGCTGAAACCGAGAGTGGTATGACGAGATTCTCAAAATCGGCCACCCGTGCGACCGGGGTATTGAGCGTGACCAGTTCACCTTTTTCGACCTGCTTGGCGACCACAACCCAGCCGGCCGGTGCGTAAATGGCATGCCGGCTTTTGCGCTCTTTCAGCTCTTTGAGCCGGGTTCTGGCAATGGCAATTTCAACCCCGACGGCTTTCAGATCCAAACGGGCCTGATCCACGTCCTCTAAGGCGGTGTCCCGTCGCGATTCCGGGGAACTGCCGCGCCGAAATAGATTTTCAATGCGACGGTATTCTTTCTCAAGATAATCCACTCTGGAACGTCGTTTGCTTCGGGTGATCTTTAGTTGATCCAAGCTTTGCTGTACACTGCTGATCTCCAAGTCGACAAATGTTGAATCAATGCGGAGAAACGGTAACTCTCCGACCACCTGACCATCCTCATAATTGATTTGGAGGACTCTTCCGGCGACCTCTGATGAGAGTGTCATGGTGGTTTGACTACGGGTATAGCCCGTCAACGTAATTTCTCGACTGGCCGGCTGTACAAACCAGTCGACCTCGGTCTGGGCTCGGCATTGAAGCGGAAATAGGGAGTTGTAAACCAGGATTGCCAATAATACGACAAGATATCCGGAGGCTCGTGTTGACCGAATCATGGATGTTCAGACGACTGAAACGTTAGAGAATGTAGATAACCCGAAAACGTAGGTTTTGTGCAGCAAGGTTTTCGGGTTCGTAGGAAGTCAGAATTTTTTTTTTCAATCATTGTAACTTTTTGAATTTAATATAATTGCGATTTTATTATTTTGTTTTTCGCGGCTACCAGAGATCACATCACGGTTAGTTATTGAAAACAAACAGAACTGTCAACAGCAAAAAAGCGATTGCCGCATTATCTCCATTAATTTTTCAGCCAATGCTTATGAATGGCCGGTATCGACGGCATATTTCAGAAGCTCTTCCAGGCTGACATAATCAAGGACAGCTTCGTTTGTCGCCGACAGAACAATCGGTGGCGCCACATCATGATCCAGGGCTTCCTTCCAACGTGAGGCGCAAAGACACCACCTGTCGCCGGGTTTTAGCCCGTGAAAACCATATAGTTTATTTGGACTGGAAAGATCGTTTCCCCGGGCTTTGGTGAAGTTTAAAAAATTCTCCGTCACTTCGCTGCAAACAGCGTGTACACCAATATCCCCTTCTTCGGATTGACAAATACCATTGCGGTTAAAGCCCGTTAGAGGTGACAGGCTGCAAGCTTCCAGCTCGGATCCAAGAACATTTTTGTCAGATGCCATTTTAGTTTTTCCTGATTGTTGTGTTATCGGTAATAGGATCATCCGGTTGATATGAACGTTGATCGAAGTTTTCACCAGACGGTACCCCGAGACGAGACAACAGCGGACAAAGAAACAAATTTCGCCCTCCAGTGGTCAAATGGCATGCTGGAAGGCCAGAAAGTGTGTCGTTTGTTTTTCGGAGTTCTTTAATGGAAAAATCTTCCACTCCATGATGAACTCAGATCCGTCTTTTCTATAGTTAACAGTTTTACCATGAAAAATTTC
>JAAUYD010039081.1_pt1 | contig 12242 bp, 10 predicted proteins | sample 7278101 | NCBI WGS metagenome assembly JAAUYD01 (sample SAMN14350128, study PRJNA611818) | marine sediment metagenome | isolation source: surface marine sediment (0.6m) | place: French Polynesia: Moorea | collected 2018-08 | reverse complement strand
CCCCCTTTTTCAAGGGGGATTCTTTTCTGGCGATCCTACGCTATAAAAACACCCAAAAATCCTTAACCGAATGCCATTGTGGCAAAGGGGGCCGGGGGGATTTCGTCATTTGCTCCTGCTGTGCGCGGTGACAAAATCCCCCTAACCCCCTTTTTCAAGGGGGAATTTGCTATCCTTACCTGACGAGACGCGTTTGACATCCAATGACCGGAGTCGTGGGTTTTACGGTTTGGGCCGCGTGGGTTTGAGACCTGGCCGTGTCTGCTGCAGCTGGGTCGGTGTAAGGGCGCGGCGCCTGCGGATCATCAGCTCCAATTTGGGCGCGAGCTTGGTCGATGTCGCGACATTAAAGTGGCGCAGCAAGTCCTGGACATAGGGATCTGTTTTAAATTGATCGAGGATTGAGACCAATCCCTGCTTGTTCTTGCCGCAACCGTTCAGACTCGGACAATTCTGCTCAGTGCATTCGTTATCTCCACACACTTCGAGCTCAGTGCAGTCCTGATCGTTGCAGTCGTTGACGCCCATGCATCCGCCGGATTCGCCGCCGTAGTCCTGACCAGAGCAGACATTGTCGCCGCATGTATCGAGAGACGGGCAGGCGCTGCCCCCAAAGGATCCACAAAACTCCAGGGCCGGACAGGCCGCAGCGCCGGTAGCACCGCCTCCTATGCCCCCACCAAAGTTTACGACACATCCCATGCTCCCGGGGCCGCCAGGTGTGACGTCCCGAGGAAGCTGCATCTCGCTCATGGAGCGAATCGGCGTGGTTTTTCCATAAACCGACTCGAACACCTTTCCGCTGTATCCGCTGAGCTTAACTTTGAGTGCATCCAAGGCATCCCCTGCTGAGATCGCGCTCTTTGAAACCGCAGGCTTACTTTTTGGCGCAGACGGTTTTTTGAGGGGTTTTTTCCCCTTCTTTGCTTCAGCAGCCAAAAGCGCATCCAGATCGGCGACACTGATACCTGCCGCAGCTGCCACCAGTTGCATCAGCTTGTTCATGGCTCCCCGTCGGGTCATTCCATTGTCGGACATGGATCTTCTCCTTTTCGCTGTTTTATGCGAGACGACCTCGCCATTGGATTTATTCAGTTTAATAATCAGCAGGGGCTGTCGGTTGTACCCCATTTGTTTCGACATGGTGGGCCAGGTTATCGAACCGGGTGAACTCCCGGGAAAACCGCACTTCAATGGTGCCCACCGGGCCAGACCGCTGCTTGCCGATGATGAGTTCTGCAATGCCTTCTTTGTCGGTCTCTTTATTGTATACCTCGTCCCGATACACAAAAAGGATCAGGTCCGCATCCTGCTCAATGGCCCCTGATTCCCTGAGGTCGGACATCATGGGCCGCTTGTCCGGTCGGCTTTCAACACCTCGGTTGAGCTGCGACAGGGCAATGACCGGTACGTTGAGCTCTTTGGCGAGTCCCTTTAGGGAGCGCGAAATCTCTGATATCTCCTGTTCCCGGTTGTCTGCCCGCCGCCCGCCAGAGCGCATCAGCTGAAGATAGTCGACGACGATGACAGACAGGCTCTTCTCTGCCATCAAGCGGCGCGACTTGGCTCGGATTTCCAGGGGGGTCATGGGCGCGGAATCGTCCAGATAGATGTCCCACTGGGATAGATCGTTTGCCGCTTGAATCAGCCGGGGCCAATCGTCTTTTTCAAGTTTGTTGCCCCGGATGCGCGTGGCGTCAACGCGCCCCTCGGAAGACAACATGCGTCGAACCAGCTGCTCCTTTGACATTTCTAGGGAAAAGACAATGGACGGCCGCTTGGTCTCCTTGACCGCGTTGACGGCAATGTTGAGGGCCAGAGAGGTTTTTCCCATGGCCGGCCGGCCCGCGATAATGATGAGGTCTGAATTTTGAAACCCCGCGGTTTTTTTATCCAGGTCAATAAACCCGCTCGGCACCCCGGTTACTTCGCCGGTCCTACCCGCGGCGAGTTCGATTTCCGTAAACGCCCTTTTTACGACTTGAGAAATATGGGCGTAGGGCCGTCCGATCCGCTGCTGTGAGGCTTTGAAAATCGCGGCCTCTGCTTCGTCGAGAAACTCCTCTGCCGCGCCAGTATCGGTGAATCCGCGGGCCACGACCTCCTGAGCGGTGAATATCATGCGCCGGATCGCGGCCTTTTCTTTCACGATCTTGGCGTAGTAATCGACATTTGCCACCGTGGCCACAGAATCCGTGAGATTGGCCAGGGCCATGGCGCCACCGATTTTTTCTAGATCGCCCCGTTTTTTAAGCTCATTGCCGAGGGTCACGTGATCCACTGGCAGAGATGCGAGGGAAAGGGATTCCACTGCCTCGTAGATGCGTCGGTTCGCCTCCACGTAGAAGTCCTCGGGCCGGATAATATCCTGAACGAGTGGCAGGGCTTCGTTGTTGAGGAGAATCCCGCCGATGACCGCGGCTTCAGCTTCTTGGTTGTACGGTGGTACGCGCCCCTCTACAGGGGCTGTGTTTCCTTTGGATCTGCTTTGGTTCTCAGGGCGCGTTATTGTTTCACTACCCATACCTTCAAATCCGCAGTGGTTCCGCCGTGGAGCTTGATCTGCACGGTATATACGCCCAGGGCCTTGATCGGCTCGGGGATGATCACCCGCCTACGATCCACAGTAACGCCTTCTTCTTCGAGGGCAGCTTGAATATCCCGGGTCGTAACAGAGCCGAACAGCCGCTCGTTTTCGCCAGCGGGCTTGCTCACCGTCACACTCATCTCTGCCAAGCGGGCCTGTATTTCCTCTGAAGCTGCCTTGGCAGCATCGATTTGCCGCTCTATCACCTTGAGTTGGTGCTCCATCATCTTGATGTTGCGCGATGTGGCGATTGCCGCGAGGCCTTGCGGAATGAGATAATTGCGGCCATATCCTGGCTTGACATTGACGATCGCACCGGGTTTTCCGAGATGGGGAACGTCTTCTTTCAAAATAAGTTTCATCGCTCCCTCCTGCTATCGATTCGGCGCCGTAAAGGGCATCAGGGCGATATTGCGCGCCCGCTTGATAGCCAAGCTCACCTGGCGTTGATGCTTGGCGCAGTTCCCGGAAATGCGACGGGGGACGATCTTGCCCCGATCGGTGATAAAGTATCGAATTCCCTGAGGATCTTTGTAATCTACGGTTTGTGTTTTATCCGCGCAAAAGCGGCAGACGCGGCGACGGCGACCACCACCGCGACGGCGAGAGTCTGATCTTCCACTCATTGGCATGGTCCTATCCTCCTATTTCTCGTCCGTGTCGGTGCTGCCCTCAGAACCATCTGATGCGGTTTCCTCTGTGGGCGCTGCTTCATCTGCTGGGGGTGCTGCTTCATCTGCTGGGGGTGCTGCTTCATCCGCACCTGAAGGTTCTGAAGTCACATCGCTCTCAGCTTGTGCACCCGTCTCTGGCGCATCAGTATCGACTGGATCGGCTGTCTTGACGGTTTCGTCACCCGAAGCACCTGCCGCAGCCGGAGATGATGGCGCTTGTGGGCCCTTGCCGGCATCGCCATCTGGCGTATCCACAGCTGTTGTATCAGAGAGCCCTGCGGTGGGCGCATCACTGCTGTCCTTTGTCTCCTCTGCATCCGCGTCGTCCTCTGGATGGAGCAAAAAGGAAATATCTTCCTCGCGGACAGGTCTGGCGTCTGGATCCACATCTTCGTCGCGTTTGACGGTGAGGTATTTAAGGATCGGTTCGAGCATCCGCATCACGCGCTCGATCTCCTGAACGAGATCTGAGTATCCCAAATACCTCATATAGATATAAATCCCCTTTTCTTGCTTTCGAATGGCATAGGCCAGGCGGCGACGCCCCCAGTTTTCCGTGTGCAGCAGCTTGCCGTTGCGTTGATCAATGACCTCGGTCAACCGTCCGGCGATCTGTTCAATGGCGTCGGTGGTGGCTTCGGGATGAATAATGAAGATTGTTTCGTACTCTCGTGCCCTATGTCTGGGCAATGGTCGGGCCATGGGTCCTCCTCATGGGCTCGGCCCCGGGGTGCACCCGGAGCAAGGAGTTTCAGATATGTGGTGAAAAGGGAGCGGTTCCCCTTTCGTTCAAGCCCCATGCTTTAGCCCGAGCCCAATCGAAGGTCAAGGAAAAATACTGGGTTACAACCTAAAGGTTACATATTGCCATCCGCCCCGGACATAGACCAGCAGCAGCAGGTCATCCCCGCCCCTAACCTTTCTTGTCTTGGCCACGAACTCGGCCACATTGGAGACCCGTTCCCGATTGACTTCGACGATGACGTACCCCCGCTGCAATACCTTGGCTGCGTTTGAGTCCGGCTCGACCCGAGTGACCACGACCCCCTGTATTTTTTCGGCGTTCAGTTGTCTCTTTGTCTGGTCGTCCAAATCTTCTACGACAAACCCCAGTCGGGTCTTCACTTGTTCACCTTTTGTTTCATCTGACGCGAGGGCGTCTTCTCCTGGCATTGTGCCGATTTTTATCTTTAGGTGTCGCGTTTTCCCATCTCGAATAACCGAGACCGTGGCTGTCTTGTCCGGCTTGAGCCCGGCCACGAGTACTGGCAGTTGCCGCCGGGCCTGTTTGAGCTTTTTGCCGTTGATCGCGATTATGATATCCCCCGACCGGATCCCCCCTTTTTCAGCCGGCGATCCAGGCGTTACATTGGACACGATAGCCCCGCCTTTGTTGTTGGTCTTGAAGGCCTTTGCCAGATCCTCGTCTGCCTCCTGAAACACGATACCCAGCCAGCCACGTACCACTTTTCCAGAGGCGCTCAGGGAATCGATAATGCCAGTGGCCAGATTTGATGGAATAGCAAATCCGATCCCCTGACCTTGAGGGGCGATGGCCGTGTTGATACCCACGACCTCCCCGGCGAGGTTGAACAGGGGGCCTCCGGAATTGCCCGGATTGATGGACGCATCGGTTTGAATGAAATCTTCGTAGACGCCGGGGCCGATGATCCGCTCCTTTGCCGACACAATGCCCGAGGTGACCGTATGATCCAGGCCAAAGGGATTGCCGATAGCGACCACATGGTCGCCCACGCGCAGGGCAGTGGAATCCCCCATGGGCACGGTGGGCAGATGCTTTGCGTCTGGCAGTCGAAGCAGGGCCAAGTCGGTCCTCTCGTCAGACCCCACGACCTCTGCCTTGAAGGTGCGATCGTCGGCGAGTTGAATCTCGATTTCATCCGCACCTGCGATCACGTGATGGTTGGTTACCACGAGTCCCTTGGCATCGATAATGAACCCACTGCCCAAGCTGCGCTGCATACGATCGTTATTAGGTCGCGGTCCAGGTCGCCTACCGGGTGATCGGGGACCGAAAAACCACTCGAACAGGTCGTTGGGGCCGAAAACCCCGGGCATCCTTCTGGCTTTGGCACTGGTTCGAATATTGACGACAGCTGGGGATACCGCTTCCACCAGGGGTGCCAAGGAGACCCGGGGATCATAGGTCTTGGGTGTGAGCAGGCCCGCGCCTTTTTTTTCATTGGTCTTGGCCTTGGCCTTTTCCTTTGCAGGTGCAGCGCCGCAGGCAAGGGCGGCCACGAGCCCGATAATGCCTACTGCAAGTCCTGTTTTAAGCCATTTTTTTCTAGATAGTCGGGACATGGTACCTCCTTTATCTGCGTCCTTTTTCAACTTAGCTAACAACCAACCCCGGTGCGTTATTTCGAACTTTCTTAAAAGTGCTGCTATCCTTTGTGTATGGGTAGCTATCTTTTGGGTCCTCAGCAACACGAGGTATAGGGGAAAATGATACGCAATCGTATTCCTTTTTACATGGCACTTTGCGCCATTTTCATCGGCGCGGTCCGCCGGTACTCAGATGCGATTGAACAGGCATTGGGTGCGCCAGGGGCCATTGAGGGTGTACTCCCGAGCACGGGCTTTTGGGTTATCGTATCTGCGGTCTGTATCGCTGCCAGTCTCATCCCCCTTAATTTCTTTGGCTCGGGAACGTCTGCCGCTGCCCTTTCCAGACGGCACCTTGTCAAAGAGACGATACCCCAAATCGCGCGGCGTCTAGAAAATTATTGCCAGCAATCAAGGCCGGATATTCCCCTCATCGTCGATTACATTATTTTTCAGGCCAGGGCGAACGCCGCCTCGGACATTCACTTTGATCCCACCAAAGAGGGGTTTGTGGTGCGGTTCCGCCTGGACGGCATGATGGGGGATGTGGCCAGCATCCCAGCACGACTTACCCAAGCCATTGCCAACCGCTTCAAGGTGCTGTCGAACCTGGTTGTGTACGAGGGGTTTTTGCCTCAGGACGGCCGGCTGGGATCGGACAAATCGCCCCACAGGGCGGCTGACCCGTCCAAGGGGGGGGATTTCCGCATTGCGTTCATGCCCACGCTCCACGGGGAGCGCATCGTCATCCGCATCTTGGGTGGGGCTGGTGAGGCCTACAATTTCTCTGAGCTGGGCATGGAAGACCACCACCAAAAGCTCGTGGATCGATTCATTTCAGAACCCCAGGGCATGGTCATTCTTACCGGGCCGACCGGTTCGGGAAAGACAACGACGATTTACGCTGCACTTCGCGCCATCCAGGAGCAGACCGGCGCGGTTCGGTCCATCTCGACCCTCGAAGATCCCATTGAATACGAAATTCCTGGCATCAACCAGTCCCAGGTGAACGAGAAAAAGAGCTTTACATTTGAAAAAGGGCTACGGGCGCTCCTGAGGCAGGATCCGGACGTGATCATGGTGGGGGAGATACGGGATTCGGAAACCGCTGGCATTGCGATCCAGGCGGGCATGACCGGCCACCTGATCATTACGACGGTCCATGCGAATTCAACGGCCGCGACATTTTCCCGCTTGCTCGAAATGGGCGTGGCCCCGTACGCGCTCAATACCGCTGTAACGGCGGTCATTGCCCAGCGTCTGGTGCGGCGCATCTGCCTGGGGTGCCGAGCAGAGCGGTCACTGATGCCAAACGAGGCAGCGGCCCTCGGTATTGATCTGGACGGGGGCGGAGCCATGATCGTGTTCGAGGGTCGCGGCTGCGCGGGTTGCGATGGCAGCGGGTATAAGGGGCGACATGCGCTTTTCGAGATCCTGGCGGTCACAGAAACGATTCGAACCCTGGTCGGCAAAGGCGCCTCAGCCGATGAGATCTACGCCAGGGCGCGAAAAGAAGGCATGACCAATTTGCTCGATAGCAGTATCGTTGCGCTAAAAAAAGGCATCACCACACCGGACGAGGTGTTGCGCGTCATCGCTTCGGATCGCCGATAGGTGAACACCGTCGTCGCGCACCTGGAATTGACCCGTTCCCAGATTAGTGATTAATATTCCTGGGATAGTGTATCAACCAATCAAGCGCCCATGAACACGCGTCGCCATTTCTTAATTATCCTGATCCTTCTCCTGTTTGGATCCTCGGCCGTGGCATCGGAAAAATACGCCGGCGCCTGGGAGATGGTGTTCATGAGTTATAACGTTAAGATCAAGAGCTGGGGCGATCACTGCGGTCCGCGACCCAAATCGCTTACGTCAAAGCAGCGGCGTTCAGTGGACATCACATCGCAAGGGGGACACCTCATTTTTTCTAAGGGGGGTCTGCGCACGGATCGATGCGGCTCGCCCAATCCGCGACTTCGAACCATGTCGAAGCTGGCCACAAAGGGCAAATGGACGCGTACGTGTCAGACGCCGACTGGAGACGCCAAGTATGAATGGGGCCGCTATACGCTTTTGGCAAAGGAGAGGGATACAATCGAATACACGGCCCTATCGAAGTTTGACTGGACACTCAAAGGCGACCACTGCATTGCTGAATCGATTGAGCGACGCGTATTTGAGCGACGTGCCTCGATCAATGAAATAGAACCCTCGACTGAAACAAAACCCTCGACCGAAACAAAACCCTCGACTGAAATAGAACCCTCGACCCCCGAATGCGACCCCCCCGGTCCACCCAGGCGGCTTTTGATCGAACCGCATCGGGTACAGCTGGGTCCGGGCAAGCGCGCCTGTTTTGAAGCGACCGCAATCGACGCGGCTGATTGCCGAACCCCTGTGTCTCCTAGGTGGGTAGTCACACAGGGCGGGCATCCGGTTCAGGGGCTCATGACCTCTTGGGGTTGCTTTGTGGCTGGCGACACCGCAGCTGAATCCGAAGGGATGTATATCGTTACCGCCCGGTACCGGGGCAAGACAGCTGCGGCCGAAGTAAATGTTGTGTTTCCGGATTTTGCCGAGCTTTTGGGAGCGCGTCTCAGACCCCTAGCGGACATCTCGGATCCGCATCAACCTGAAAAATCACTTGCGGACGCGGCGCCGACACAAGATACTGATCAGCAATCCGGCAGTGCCCTGCCTGTAACGACTCCCCCCCCTGGGGCAAGGGACGCAGGGACGTCCCTTTCACTGGCAGGGGATACTGTCCCGTCTGCTGCGCCGAGCGGTGGAAAAACATGGATCTTTTGGGCCTTTCTCTTCGTAGGTATCGCCGCCCTTGGGGGAGGGATGTTTTGGCGACGCAAAAAAATGCAAGCGGTTTTTGCCGAGGGCAGCGGCAAGTGGGGCGTTGATCTGCCCGATGACCCGGTCGGTGTGATCTGCCCGATCTGCAAGCGGCAGTATCCCAGCGATGCAAGGTTTTGTCCGGAAGACGGCCAGCGGTTGGTTACAGAGGCAGCTGATATCCAGAGCAGCCCACCGGAGTCGACTTCTTCTGCTGATGCGGGTCAGGGGATGGTCTGCCCCAGTTGCCACCGCGGCTACGACGAGAAAGCGCGGTTCTGTCCCCATGATGCCGAGCCGCTCGTGCCTTATTCAGAGTGGCGGGTGGCCAACCAGGCGAAAAAATTTTGAATCTAATGCTTAAAAAAAAAGAAATAGTCGCGATCAAAATAGGCAATAAGACGTTTTCCTTAAAAGAAGGGTTGTTAAATGAAGATTCACTTTCAAAAAGGCCAGTGAAATGCTTTCTTGAAGGAAGGATCGTTAAATGAGGATTCATTTTAGGATGGGTTGATTTAAACTGTGGTCTTCCTTAGAATCGCATGTGCAGCTGGGCTTTTATCTGTCCAGCGAAAAGGGACATCCCCAGGGCGAGCTGAGTGGGATACCCAGGAATCGAGGACACCAATATGAAGATTGTTTGCGGAAACTGCAGCGCCAAGTACTCGATTGCAGATGAAAAAGTCAAAGGTAAGGTTTTTAAAATTCGCTGCAAAAAGTGTGGCGAGTCTATCGTGGTGCGAGGTGAGGTGGAAAAGCCAGTCCATGAGGCAAGTCCAGAACCAGCTGAAGAAGCGACGTTCTCACCACCACCCATGCCCGAACAGGAACCTGCTGAAGCAGATGATGGGAATGTTGAAACCAAGGTCTTTGACTATTCTGGATATCAGGACGGCGCAGCTGAGGATTTTCCCCAGTGGCATATTGTGGTCGAAGGACAGCAGCAGGGTCCCTATACAGGAGCGCAGATCCGCGAATACCTGGACGCGGGCAGCCTCGATTTAGAGTCATATGTGTGGAAAGAGGGGTTTGAAGACTGGCTGCCGATTAGGAGCGTGCCCGAGTTCGGCGGAGATGTGGAACAGGGCGATGAACAACCGCTCTCGGCAGCCGAGCCGTCCGCATCCCCGGCGTCTGTTGCTGGCGGTGGGTTGTTTGACACCCAGTCCCAGGCCCTATCGAGTGGTGGATTGTTTGACCAGCCCGCAGAGGGCGGGCTCTTCGGGGGGGCAGATACCGCAGCCGAGCCAGATCCTGCTGCTTCTCCGTTTGATGCTGGCGGTGGTTTATTTGGCACTGATCAAGCAGGGGCCGGTGATCAGGATGTCTTTTCCTCGGCGGCCCTCGATGCCCCGACATCGGGTGGGCTGTTCAGCCAACCCGCATCGCAAGACACTGCCGGCAATGTATTTGCGACTCCCCAGGACGGCCAACAGGAGCCCGATATCTTCGGCGACGTAGCTGGCGATACTGACGGGGGCAGCTTGTTTTCATCGGTCGACGAAGCCAATCAGGCGCCTCCATTTGGGGATCAAGCTGCAATGACTGGCCAGCGAAACGAGAATTCCGTGCTCTTTTCCCTGTCTAATTTGCAGGCATTGGCAGCTGGTACGACCGGTACGGACATGGCCGCGTTGCCCGACCCGGCGGTGGGTCAGGACGTTGGCGCCCCGACAGCTGAAGAGGCCTCTGGGTTAATCGATATTCGTTCTCTGGCGAGCTCTCTCACTACGGACAAAGAGAGTGCGGGTGTGGACGATCTCCTCAGCTTAGGCGCTGACGGTTTCGCACCTGCCTTGGGCGCACCAGTGCTCGCACCCCAGGCCGAGGGACTGAGTACGCGAGCCATCGTTGGCATTATTGCAGGCGGCGTTGCAGTGCTGGCGGTGGTTGTCGTTCTCCTGGTCGTGGCAATGTCCGATGATGATGAAGCCACGAGAATCGCCGAGCTCCAAGCCCAGATACAGAAATTGCAGCAATCGACGACAGTGGACACGCCCCAGATACAGAAGCTGCGGGATCAGCTCGCTGAAGCCCAGCAAAGCGCTGGACAGCCATCTGAAGCTCCTTCAAAGAAAGCGCCTGCCCCATCGGAAAAAAAGGCCGTCGACAAAAACCCAGAACCCAAAACCAGTCCATCGAGCACGTCGACCTCGACCAAGAGATCATCCTCTCGGCCCTCTTCGAGAAAGACCAAATCGAGCAGTTCGAAAAGTAGTCCCTCATCGAGTAGCAGTTCATCTTCGAAGAGCAAGAGCGACGATTCGCTTTTTAGAACAAAGGAAACCAAGTCCGCAAGTTCAACAACCAAGACGTCCCCATCGCGTGGAAAAGACGAACTAGACGATTTGCTCGGCGGGTCTGTTTCTAAGTCATCCCAGAAGAAGCGATCATCTTCGAGTGGATCGTCAAAGCCTGCCAGTGGCGGTGGTGGAGCGGTCAAGGCGAGCCTCGATCGTGCAGATGTGCAAAAAGGGATGAACGGCGTGGCCGGAAGGGTTAAACAGTGTGGCCAAGGATCCCAGGGAACAGTGACACTGAAGGTGGTGATCGGCAGTACCGGCCGGGTCATCAGCGCTGTTGCAACAGGCCCGTTTGCCGGCACGCCCGTGGGTTCATGTGCTGCCAGGGCAGTTCGGGGCGCGAGGTTCCCCAAGAGCCAACAGAACCTGACCGTGAGATACCCCTTTAAGCTGTAACCTGCCAAGAACGTCGCGTACGACTTCCTAGTGGGTAGATTGAGCCATCATGAGTACTGAAACACACCCCCCTGCAACGCAGTGGTCTTTAGCAGACCTCGAGAAAAACTGGTCTGGCCATCTCATGTCCCTGGTCGCCAACAAGCAGACCGCCCTGTCCTATGCGCGGTTACGGTACCAAGCAGATCTAGCGGTCTCCTATGCCGAGATCACTGGTCAATGGGAAGAAATGGCAGGATCTGAGCGGGCCCAAACATGGGAAGCAATGCTGACAGGCGTTGTAAAGGCGCAACAGGAGATGCTTCCCATCTGTGTTCGATGTGGAGATTGTTGCAAACGGGGAAGTCCCACACTGATGCGAGAAGATCTCGATATATTGCGCGCCGAGGCCATCCCATGGCACCGGCTCTTGACATTAAGAAAGGGAGAACCGGCCCGATCTCCCTTTACCGGGGATGTCTTCTACCTCCCCGAGGAGCGCATCAAGCTCGGCGAGGTCAAAGATACCCATACCTGTGGATTTTACCTGGATAAATTAGGTGAATGCGACACATACGCCAATCGTCCGATGCAGTGCCGAGCCCAGGCCTGCTGGGATCCGGAAGCAGCCACGCGCCTCGCTGAAGAGCCTTATCTGACGCGCAGGGATCTCTTTGGTCACATCGGCGTATTGCTTGAGATAATAGAAGAGCACGATCGCCGTTGTTCATTTGAGGCGCTAAGGGCCCATTTCGAAGAGCTGAAGCAGACAAAGGGGGAGGCGATACAAAAGGTGGTCGATTTTCTGGCCTATGAGGAGCACTTTCGCCAATTCTCAGCCGAGCGGCTAAACATTCCCCATAACATCTGCGACCTGGTATTTGGCAGACCCCTTTATGAGAGAGTCCGGCTTTTTGGGTTCAAGGTGGAAACCGACGGGGATGGCACGCGAACGCTGCTTCCTGACAAGGGGAAAGGGATCAGGAACTAGCACTACTCTGCCAATTTTTACAAAGCATGGTCAAAATAGATACTCGCTTTGCAGTGTGGACACTGCGCTGGATTGAAGGCTTCGATGATGCTGCGTCTCACCGCTGGTAGAGATGGCGT
>JAAUYD010003052.1_pt1 | contig 12246 bp, 10 predicted proteins | sample 7278101 | NCBI WGS metagenome assembly JAAUYD01 (sample SAMN14350128, study PRJNA611818) | marine sediment metagenome | isolation source: surface marine sediment (0.6m) | place: French Polynesia: Moorea | collected 2018-08 | reverse complement strand
CATGACCGGGCAGTCGGCCCTTTTTTTCGAATGCGCCCAACCAGCGGTCACGAAATATCTGCCGATGAAAACAGTTGGGCGACACCCACGATATGGTCATCGCCATAGCCTTGTTCTTTTGTGCGGGCATAAACTGCACGCACCGCTTTGATGATAGGCGCCTCAATTCCGCTGGATCCGGCCAGATCTTCGGCGTACCCAAAATCCTTTTCGACAAGTTCAATCGGGAACATCGGCAGGTATTTCTTGGCAGCCATCAAATTCCCAGCAACTTTAAGGGCGGGCGCTGTCGTAGGGAGGATGTTGAGTAAGCTCACCGCCTGGTCTTGTTCAACGCCCATTTTTTCGAGAATGGCCAGCTCGTGGACGTCTTTCCCGAGAAGAAAGTGACCTCCGCGCTGGATGATGCAGCGGCGTGGGCACTGTACCCATCCCGCGAGTACCTCCCCATCAAAACAAGGGTCTTCGTTGATTTTCTAAAGACCCACTTTAACCACCCAAACCCACCGAATCGATCGTGAATCCACGGGTGAAGATGAAGAGAATTTCTTCAATATACATATTCACATGACAGATATAACTTTTCTACCGATATCAAGACGATTGAATGGTCCCAATTGGAAGAGGCGAGATTGGCAGGTGGTTGATGCAGGGAAAAATCCCTTGCCACGCAGGCGCTTGCCGAGAACCATCGAGGTGGTTCCCTCATCGAAGGACATCCGACAGCCAATGGTCACTGCGGATAAACCGGATGATCTCGGCAAATCGAGGCCACTTCAGATGCAACATGCTCCAGTCTTTCCCGCCGACCGCAACTGCTCAACACCGCATCTATCAGACCGATAATACGTCTGGCCTCGGCCGCTTGCATTCCTCGGGCACTGATGGCCGAGGCACCGACCCGTATGCCGCTGGCCTGATCCGGTGGTCGAGAATCGTTTGGAATCACATTGCGATTTAGGATGATGCCCACCGATTCGAGCAGCTTCTCGGCTGCCCGGCCGGTTCGTTCCTTGCTGCGGAGATCAATCAAAACCATGTGATTATCCGTACCCCCTGAAACGAGACGATAGTCGCGTTTTTTAAATTCATCGGCCATGACAGCGGCGTTATCGATGGTCCGTTTCTGCACGACTCTAAACGTCTGGGAGCCGGCAAGGTGAAAGCATACCGCTTTGGCCGCCACCTGGTTCAAGGCCGGCGTGCCCTGGCTCCCTGGAAACACCGCCCGATCAATCTGACGGCGATATCTTTCTCTGCAGACGATAGCGCCGCCGCGACCGCCCATCAGGGTTTTATAGGTGGTAAAGGTGACGAAGTCACTGACCGGCACCGGGCTCGGAATTACCCGGGCGGCCACCAGACCGGCGATATGGGCCATGTCGACCAGCAGATAGGCAGAGTTGCTTTGGGCGATATCGGCCAATCGCCGATAATCGATCAGGCGCGCATAGGCGCTGGCACCCGCCACGATCATGTTGGGTTTGATTGCGTCCGCCTGCTCGGCGATGGCCTCATAATCGAGTTGTTCCGTTTCCGGACCAAGGCCGTAGTGGGAGAACTCGAAACACCGGCTAGTGATCGAAGCGGTATCACCATCGGAGAGATCCCCGCCGTGGGACAGTTTCATGGCAAGGATGCGGTCACCCGGCTTTAACACCGAAAAGTAGACTGCCAAGTTGGCAGCCGTCCCACTGTGGGGCTGCACGTTGATGTGCTCGGCACCAAACAGCGTTTTCCCACGTTGTACGGCCAGCATCTCGAGATCATCGGCACAGCCGCAGCCTGCATGAAACAGCCGCCCGGGATAACCTTCGGCGGCCTTCATGTTAAATGCCGATCCCTGGGCCAGCAGGATCGAAGGCGACGCGTGGTTTTCGGCAGCAATCAAATCGATTGTGTTTTCGATACGTTTCTTTTCAGCCTCTACGATCCAGTAAACCGCTGGATCCTGATCGCGCAAATGGTCCATAATGGTCTCCTCAGGGCATTGATTTGAATCCCACTTGACGGAAGATGGGTTCAAGGAGGCATTTTACATTTTCCGATGATCTGTGCTACTAAAAAAGACCCACCGATCCATTCTCTCAAACAATTCGAAAGGAACGCAACCATGGCCAAAAAACCAGACCGGGACATTGAAAAGCGCTATTCTACCAACCAAATGGTTGCCAAACTGAGACGCTTGGCCGACTGTTTGGAGCAAAACAAACCTTTCAGAATTCAAATCGATGGTGAAAGAATTAATATTCCAGCCAAGGCGATTTTTAATATTGAGCATGAACGCGAAAGTGACGCCGAAGAGGTCGAATTCCAGTTTAAGTGGCAACCAGAATAGCATCAATGGCTGCGAGATTCCAATATGACCACGTTGCTCAGGCAGCCGCCGAACAAGCAACAAGAAGGAGCAGAAATGTCGAAGTTTGTATTTGTATTGACGCGGGGGTTGGAAGACCCAACGCGGGTCACACGGGCGTTTCAACTGGCAAAGGCCGCTCACGAAACCGGCCACGAGGTCAACCTTTTTCTCACCGATGATGCGGTGGTGGTTGTCAAAAATGGAATGGCCGACAACCTGGTTGCCCCCACCGGCGATGAGGCGGCATCGCACCTGTTCTACTTGGCGGAGAACAAAGTCCCCATATTCGTCTGAATCCCCTGTGCCGAAAGTCGCCAGGTTGGCGAAAAAGAGGTCGTTGATTCCGTGACCTTTGCGGGGGCACCCAAGTTGTTTGAAATTTCGCAAGGCGCCACTGTTTTTACATTTTGATTGCATCGTGACAGCCAAAAGCCAACTGTGGCGTGGTCTGCAGGTGGGTTGGCCGTCTTCATGCATGCTTTTCGATCAGCGCGCCTGCCAGATAATCACAAAATCGATAGGCCAGTGCCGGTGGCCGGACGGTCTGGTCCATTGCCGGTTTTCGCAGTCGCGGTGACAGTTCAATATGGTGGGCCAGCCAACGTTCGTCGGTAATCGTCAGCGTTTGGCGGCCTTGAAATGGATCTCGTTAAAACGCCCGCAAACCGACGCATCCGCAAGAGTGGCCTAATATTACAGTCGACATTCACGCCACGGTCGAACCAGAAGGATCAGCCCTGCCGCGCCCAGATACATCAGGCCCAAGTAGGAAAATACCAGGGTGTAGTTGCCCTTCGTGGCATCCAGAATATGGCCGCTCAACCAGGGGCCCAGCGGTCCGGATACAAAACCGTAGGCGGTAAAAATCAATCCGAATATGGCTCCGAAGTGGGCCATACCGAAACAATCGCCGGCCAACGGGCCGGAGACCGCAAACAGGGTCCCGAAGGCGAAACCGATGACCGCCGCCAGTGCGGCCCACAACCACAGGCCAATCAGGTGGGGCATGATCAGATACGCCATGCCTGCGCCGGCAAAGCTCATCGCCATGATGCGCGATCGACCGATTCGGTCCGAAAAATAACCGCTGATCAACCGGCCGCAGCCATTGGTCAGGTTGAACGCCGTCAGCAGGACAACGGCATGCGCAAGATTCAAACCACGGTCCAGGCCGAAGCCGGTGGCCAGGACGATCATGCTGGCCCCGGCGGCGCCGGCAAACACCCAGGTGAGCCAGAGGCACCAGAACTCGCGGCTTTTCAGGGCTTCGATAACCGAGCGGCCGTCGGGCGCAGCAGCGGCCGGCATCGACGGTTCGTTCTCCGGGAATCGGATCAGCGCAGCAGCGGTCAGGCCGATGACAAGCGCCGCACTGCCTGCGGCCAGGGTTAATGCGGCGTAGCCCCATTTGAGCAAGAGGATCGAGAAAATCGGCGACATTACCGCCGCCGACAATCCGAAGGCCATATTGAAGAACCCAGCAACCAGCCCGCGTCTCTCGGGATACCAGCGCTGAACCACCGTCAGTCCCGGCAAGTAAACAAAAGCCGATGCGGCGCCGACGGAAAAGGCCCAGACATTGACTTCAATCATGTTTGCGGCCTGACTCAACCAGATGGAACTGCCGCCGCCCATCAAGGCCCCGAAGGCCGCCAGCCGACCCGGAGCGTACTTCTCCTGCAAGCGCCCGCACAGATACATGAAGCAGGTGGCACCGGTGAGCATGAAAAACACCGTCCCGCCGATCGCTCCGCCGCCGGCGTCGAATGCCTGCTGCCAGTGCAGACGCAGGACCCCGGGGAGGCCGAAAATAAATGCGCCCGGCCAGAAAATGGAGCAGGCGCAGGCAATCAGGATGAAGGGTCGGGGGCTTTTTACCGGCATGCGAGATCCTCGATCAAAATCGAATTTAAATACCACAGCACGGTGTTTAGCATGATGCCGGAATTTGGGCAAACACCGGACGAAGGTCCTCGAAGGTGCGATTGAACCGGCTTCATGACCCGCAAGGGTGTGTCGCGCCCATAACCGATAAAATCAAGGCGAAGCAAAAGGGTCCGATTCGAAAAAGTGGCCGTAAGGTTTGCTTGCGAAATCAGACAGAGTGATCATAGTACCCCTTGAGGCAATGAAACCACGACCGATGTCGCCACGCCTCGCTGTCAACCGGCGCAAAGCGTTTTGAACCCGACTTGAGGAAAAACGGAGACAAGTATGGTGCCTGTGCAAATTGGATGGTTGGTGGCCGGTATGGGCCTGCTTTTCTCACCGGATCATCTTCGGCTTTGGGGCAATCTGGCCGGACACGTCGGATCGACGTTTTGGGTCTTCACGATAGCGGCATCGACCGTCTTTGCGGTTACGGTTACCAGTTACCGCCGACTGGCCGCTTGCGGGGAGAATGCAGATGGGTACCTGTCAGCTTTGCATGCCCATGCCGGTTTGATTGGCATATCACTGGCGCTGGCCTCCCGTTTGGCCTTGACCATCGGCGTGTCCACTGGCGTTCTGGTCACCGCGGGTTTTACATTTAACGAAACCTTCGTATACTGGTTTCCCAACTTCGCTTTTGCCTTTGCATACCTTGCCTTGGTCGCCCTCTTCTTTCTCATGGGATACAAAGTGGCCGAGAAAGCGATGATGGTTCTTTTGAGCATCGCTGTTCTGGGCATCGTGATTCTGGTGTTGTCCGGCTGGATTGGAATCGATTCGGCATCGGCACCAAAGGCCATCCCGACGTCGGGATTCGGGTTGGGTGCGGTGTCTGCCGGTTTCCTGCTGTTCGTCGGCTTCGACTTGGGGATTCATCGCATCGCACATCCGCGGGACGCTGCAGCGGGCACTGCGGCAATGCTGGTGGTGTTGGGCATCACGGTGGTTTTGTTGAGTTTGTGGGGCGCGGTATCGTTGGTGCATGTCCCGGCAAATCGGCTGGCCGACAGCTCCATCCCATACACGCTGGCCGCACGCGCGATCGCCGGCCAAACCGGTCGTATCCTGATGGGCCTCGTGGTTATTGCAGGTGCGGGCTGTGCCGTAATGGCCCTTTTTTTGGCGAGCGCCCGCATGGCGGCCTCGCTGGCCCGGTTGAATATGCTGCCCCGCATCTGCCAGGGCTCACCCAGAAGAAACGCCGTGGTGATATCGATTCTGACATCCGCCGTCGCCGCCATGATGGCAGCCGGATTCGCCGGTGGGCCGGGGTTGGAAATTTTTATCCGCGCAGGGCTGCTCCTGTGGCTGTTGCATGCCGTCCTGGTTCATCTGGCGGCCAGCAAAGCCCATGATCCGAATGCTTCCGCCGACATGGCGATAAGGTCGCGCCATACATCCTGGCCAATGCTTCTGGCCGCCGTGCTCATCGGTGCAGGGGTGATCAATCTGTGGTTCACGGACGCGGACCGGGTGCGTTTGTTGACGAACATGCTCGCGGTGTGGATGGCAGGAATGGTGCTGCTTTTACCCGCCTGGTCAAGGAAGCAGCGCAGGCAACCGCCTGGTCGAGGGCGGTGCGCATCATGACGACTTCCATGTCCGCAAGACATGTAAGACCGGCGATTTTGCCGTTGCTGCGAATCGCCGGTGAGCATTCATTACATCAAAAATCAAGGAGAAACGCTATGAATAAATCAATCTTAAAAAGCCTTGTGTCGGCTTTTGCCGTCGTTCTTTTGAGCGGTGTGCTGCTAACGGCAGGGGCCGCACAGGATGTAAATCTGATGAGCAAGGAGACGCTTAAAAAAGATCTCACCAATCCCGACACTTATGTTCTGGATGTGAGGACGGGACGAGATTGGAGTTCCAGCGAATTTAAAATTGAGGGCGCCCATCGGACCGATCCCGGGAAGTTCTCCACCTGGTCGTCCAAATTCCCCAAAACAGGGACCTTGGTGCTCTATTGTGCCTGACCCAACGAAGCAACCAGTGCAAGTCTTGCACGGAAACTGCTGGCTCAGGGATACACCAACGTCTATGCCCTCAAGGGTGGCTGGAAGGAGTGGTTCCGCGCCAAATACCCGGTCGAGGAGAGATAGGCCATTGGCATCGATGTGGGCAGCCGACCGAAAGCCCGTGGTGCGGCTGCCCGCATGCTTAGACCGGCATTGGGGCTGGAATCAAAACGCACGCGAACGGATCCATATTCCTCTCATTCAATTGCTTTAACCAGGCAGATAGAACAAGCCCGATTCATCGTCGCGGCACCAATTCTGCCGGAAGGCCAGCGATGAAACGCACCCCCCGACACCCAGAACCGATGGATGCCGGCGCCCGTCGGGCGATCAAACCCGTGATTTGCTATCCGGTCGACACGCTGCCCCTGCCGGACATGAACGCCTACGGTGCTGCGCGCGAAACGCTGGAATTGGTGCAAGAGGCAATCGTGCCGCCGCGCGAAGCCAGAACGTTTCGTGTGCCTGCAGGCTTTTATTTCCGCATCATCAGTGTGGATGGCCCGCAGGTGGGCGATCTGAATATCTGGGCGGAAAATGATCTGTCCGAACGGTTTTACAGCGGCAAAACCCGCGCACTGCACGGCACCCACCTGAGTACCGGCGACCGAATGTGGAGTGGATTCCCCCATATGCGGCCGATGGCGACGATCACCCATGATACGCTGGATTGGTATGGGTTCGATGCGGATGGCGGCAGCGTGCACGACGTGATCGGTACCCGCTGTGATCCATATACCAACCGGTTGCTGAGCGGACAGGACTATCACCATTGCTGTCATTCGAACCTGACCCGCGCACTGGCCGCTGAAACCGGACTGCCGCTGCATCAGGCCGAGGCGCATGTGCATGATGTCCTCAACGTTTTCATGTGCACGGGTTTCACCCATGACACGCATCAATATTTTATGAAGGCCAGCCCCGTTCGACCCGGCGACTACCTCGAATGCTTCGCCGAGATCGACCTGTTGGGTGCGCTGTCGACTTGCCCCGGCGGCGATTGCAGCACGGTGCATTCCAGCGATGCGGCGGCCTGTTACCCGCTGAAGGTCGAGATCCACCGCCCCGATCCGCAGGCGCTGGCCGGGTGGGTGCCCCCCGCGCCGTCGGCCTATTCGCGCAGCCACGGGAAGTGAGGGTGCAGCGGACTTTGTTCAATAATTCGTCGATCCTCGGATCGCATCTCTCGGACCAGTTTGATCGCATTTATCGCTGGATTCGAACTGCGATTTGGCATGGCCCATCATGGGCATGGCGAATGCCCGTTCACCGTCTATCCGATTGTCCAGAAGATCCTATACCGCCATCCGGCTTTACATCTATCGAGTCGTACTTAGATTGCAGTCAACGCATTGACCTGGAATCTCGCCAAGACGATTCGGGTCGAAAAAGAGGAGGCAGATCATGAACAAAGTCGTCAAATGGTTTCTTGTCCTTGCCGGTTCCTTAGTGGCCTTAATCGTCATTGCCGTGATGGTCCTGCCTATGGTGATCGATGTCGAAAAGTACAAGCCGCAGATCGAGCAGCAAATCGCCAAGGCGACCGGCCGCACATTCAAGCTTGGCGGCGAGTTGAAACCATCCATTTTCCCGTGGATCGGCGTGCAGCTGTCGGACCTGCACCTGGGTAACCCTTCCGGTTTCACAGAGAAGGACTTCGTTTCGGTGGCGTCCTTTGAAGTGCGTGTCAAGCTTCTGCCCCTGTTGTCGCGCAATATCGAAGTGAAACGGTTCGTGGTCAACCAGCCGGTCATTGTCCTGGAAAAAAGCGAGGATGGCCAGGGCAGTTGGGAAGGCTTGGGACCAGTTGCCGAAAAACCGGCAGCACAGGCGAAAGAAAAGCCGGCACCTTCGTCCACCGGCGAACTGCCCATCAAGGGATTGCTGGTGGGCGAATTTGCCATCACCGACGGCCTGATCGTTTGGCTGGACCAGGCCAGCGGCGTGCGCAAGGAGGTCAAGAACATCGACCTGGTATTAACGGACGTCTCCTTTGACAAAGCTATCGGGGTGGCATTCTCGGCACTGGCCGACCAGAAACCGGTGAAGCTTGACGGTACCGTCGGCCCGCTGGGGGATCAGCCCGGCAAAGGCCCAATTCCGCTGGAACTGGCCGCCAAACTCCTCGATGAACTGGATGTCACCCTCAGCGGCCGTATCGATCCGTCCGTGGCGCCTGCCAAATTCGACATTTCGGTGAGCGTGGCCGAATTTTCACCCCGCAAGCTGATGGATCGATTGGGCCAGAAACTGCCCCTTGAAACGGCCGACGCCAATGTGCTTAACGCCGTTGCCGTATCCCTTGGGCTCAAAGGCACGCCGGAAAACATCGTCGTGTCCGATGGCAGATTGAAGCTGGATGACTCACAGGCCACCTTTTCCGCCCAGGCCAGCCAATTTGACAAACCCAATCTCAAGGCCGACCTGAATCTTGACCGTATCGATCTGGATCGCTACCTGCCGCCACCTACCGAGGATGCGGCCAGCGAGGATACCGCGGGAAAGCCGTCGACAGATCCCGCGGCGAAAAAAACCGACTACACCCCGCTGCGCCGCCTGGTGATGGATGCCCGCCTCAAAGCCGGTGAATTAAAAATCAAGAAAGCCCGCATGCAGAACATAGAGGTCAGGGTGAGCGCCCGCGATGGCATCGTCCAGCTGGAACCTCTCAAACTCGACCTTTACCAAGGCAGTCTTGCCGGCACCGGCACACTCAATGTCCAAAAGAACCAACCCACGACAGCCTTGCAAATGACGATGAAGGGCGTCCAGGCCGGCCCACTCATCAAAGATGTGATGGAAAAAGAAGTCATCGAAGGCGCCATGGCTGCCGAAATCGATCTGAATTTCAGCGGTGACGCCCCGGATTCGATTCGTCAGACGCTGGGCGGTAAAGGCGATCTGCGGTTCAACGACGGCGCAATCGTCGGCATCGATCTGGCATCGATGGTGCGCAACGTGCAGACCGCCTTCGGCCTGGCCCAACAACCCACGGAAAAGCCACGCACCGACTTTGCAGAACTCCAGATGCCATTTACGATCAACAGCGGGCTGCTTAAAACCGATGCCACCCGGCTGGCCTCTCCCCTGCTGCGTGTGCTGGTGGCCGGCAAAGCCGATTTGGCCAAGGAGACCCTGGATTTTCGCGTTGAACCCAAGTTTGTGGCCACGATCCAGGGCCAGGGTGACACGGCCCAGCGGAAGGGAATTCAGGTTCCAGTGATGGTGGCGGGCAGCTTTGCATCGCCCACATTCACGCCAGATCTCAAGGCCATCTTGGGACAGCAGCTGGGCCAGCCCTTGCCTGACAAGGAAGCCTTGAAGAAGATGGTACCTTCGCAAAAAGAGGCGGATGAAATATTAAAGAAAGGCGTTAAAGGCCTGCTTAAGGGTTTGGGCGATTAGTCGGGGGCGGTTAACATTAATGCTTCAAGATGTTACTGGGTATGGCCGGCAGTTATTGAACAATCGTCGGATTCAGGTCATCAATGAAAAAATGAACAACGGCAGGGCGTTGTAGTTGATCTTCAAAAAGGTCAGCCCGGCGACAAAATAAAATGCTTTTCGCAAATGCCTGTCATTGATCCGCTTCCAGATTTGCTCGGCGACCCTGCGCGTGCGGAAGCGAATAACGCTCTTGCCAAAACGGATATTCTTTTCGACCATATCCGGATAGTTGTTGATGTTTCTCTTCAGTTTGGCACCGTTGGACTGAATTTTTGTCAACAGTTTCGACTCGGTCCCCACCACCTTGGCCGCTTTTCGATTCACGGCGTCCAAAAATGCTTTGCGGCTGCGGGCACAAGCGGCATAGGTGACCACATTCCCCATTTCCTGAAGACTGTGACCGTCACTGCCGCCGGTAATGGCACGGTTCAGGTTAAAGCCCAGCAACGCGCTTTTCATATTCCAGCGCTTCAGGTTCTCTGAATTGATCACTTCCACACCGTCGGCCAGCCGCAGCAGATGGTCCAATTCCGCTTCCGAAAAGCTGTGGTTGCAGATGCCGGTGAATGCGGCTGAGTATGGATGGGGAAATATCACGACGCTGTTGTATTTCCTGGCACGCCGAACAATGGATTCGACATCCAGTCCAATCGATGCCATCACCGTCGGCCCCATGTATGGCTTAACATCGTTGGTATAAAAGTCTTTGAGATCATCAATCCGGTAAAAGTAGACCAGTATGTGGGTGCCCTCCAGGGTGGTGACTTCGATTCCCGGAATGCTAAAGACATCGTCGTAACCATCGATTTCCACTGCCCCGTCAATGGCGTTGTGGTCGGTGATCGCGATACCGATCCCCAACTGACGGGCCCGTTGGGCAATGTCGTCCACGGTGTCGACGCCGTCTGAAAAACACGAATGGAAATGAAGATCAACAACGGTATGGGAGTTGTTCAGCGCAGGAATGTTTGGTGCTTCAAATTGAATTCTGTTCAAGTTGTCCATGTAACCCGTTCAACCATCGCTTGTGTTTTAGATTGAGAATCCAAAGGGTAAAATTAATCGACATGCATCCTGTGTCAACATTTATTTTCGGTTTCGCGCTTTGGCCGCGATGTTGGCTGCCGCCGGTTGCCCGACCAACCAGGTTTGGTTATCGGCAATTGGTCAATATTCTTGAGCGGATTTTGTCAATGGAGAAAGACCCGTTCAGGCAGTGCTTTTGCGCCAAGCCCTTTCCCCTTGGACAAGCTTGAATTTCCGGGGTCAGGTGCTTATAGTCACCCGTAATGAGAGACGACTTGCCAAAAGGCCCCTTAACCAAGTGCAATTGGGTGCGCTTCCCGCCCGCGACGATCGTTAGGATCAGCTTTGTGCCGGAACACAAGAAGCCCTGCGCCAGCGCTGGTTCGAATCGTCGTCTGAATTTAAACCCATTTGTGAGTTGATCATGAGCGAATACAGCGAAAAAATTCCCGATCCCAAAGAATTAGAGAAAGAGCTGGGTGATTTTCTGGCCAAAAAATTCGGTGGCAGTGTAAAACTGGCAACGCCCATCGTCATGCCCCAGGCAGCCAAAAGCGATGAGGGCGAGCCACCACCGGAGGGTCGCCGAACAATTAATTTCGATCTCAAGCCACAGGACCTGGTCGCCTATCTGGATCAGTATATCGTCAAGCAAGCGGCGGCCAAAGACACGCTGGCCACCAAGATTTGCACCCACTTTAATCGGATCAAGCATCTTCAAAAGACCCCGGATGACTTTATCGACATGGTCGGCATCATCAAGAACAATGTGCTGATGCTGGGCCCCACCGGTGTGGGCAAAACCTACATGGTGCGTCTCATCGCCAAGAAAATCGGTGTGCCTTTTGTCAAAGGCGACGCCACCAAATTCAGCGAAACGGGATATGTCGGTGGTGATGTGGAGGACCTCGTCCGAGACCTGGTCAAAGAGGCCGACGGGGATATCGAACTGGCCCAGCATGGAATCATCTATATCGACGAGATCGACAAAATTGCCTCAAGCCATAATTTGATCGGTGCCGACGTCTCCCGAACGGGTGTTCAACGGGCGCTGCTCAAACCCATGGAAGAGACCGAGGTGGACCTCAAAGTTCCCCACGATCCAGTATCCATGCTGCAAGAGATCGACCGTTTCAGAAAAACCGGCAAGAAAGAAAAAAGCAGCATCAACACCAAACACATTCTGTTCATCATGAGCGGTGCGTTTGGAGGTCTGGACAAAATTATTTCCCGGCGCATCGCCGACCAGAAGATCGGTTTCGGCGCCTCGATTTCCGACCCATCCAAGGATGAGGATATCCTGACCCATCTAAAATCAGAGGATCTCGTTGCCTATGGGTTTGAATCCGAGTTCGTCGGGCGGCTTCCCGTCCGCACCATATTCGAACGCCTGACGGAATCGGATCTTTGCGACATCCTGGTCAATCCCAACAATCCCATCATCTTGGGGAAAAAGCTCGATTT
>JAAUYD010297837.1_pt1 | contig 12247 bp, 12 predicted proteins | sample 7278101 | NCBI WGS metagenome assembly JAAUYD01 (sample SAMN14350128, study PRJNA611818) | marine sediment metagenome | isolation source: surface marine sediment (0.6m) | place: French Polynesia: Moorea | collected 2018-08 | reverse complement strand
CGGAGCTTGGCCGCCCAATCGAGCCGGTCGGCAGTGGTCATCGGGTCGCTCTCGAGGTCCTGCAGGATCTCCTCCCATGCTTTGAGCACGTCAGCGAACGCAGCACCTTCATCGGCCTCGCTCATGTACTTGGCAATCCATTCGAGGTATTGCCACTGGGCCTCGATCGCCGTCATCTTCCGCCCGTCGGTCATTTCGATGACGTGCTCGAAGCTCACATCGTGGCTGATCTTCCACACCGACTCGACCGGGTCCACCGGTGTGAGAGCTTCCGGCAGCGCTCCGGCCTCGACTGCGTGCAGCATCGCGGTTGTCACGCCGAGCTTCAGGAAGATCTGGACTTCCGACATGTTGGCGTCGCCGATGATGACGTGGAGTCGTCGGTACTTGGATGGGTCGGCGTGTGGCTCGTCCCGAGTATTGATGATCGGTCGCTTGAGCGTCGTCTCGAGACCCACCTCTTCCTCAAAGAAGTCCGCGCGCTGCGTCAGCTGGTAGTCGACATCGGGTCGTCCGTTCTCCGCACCCACCTTCCCGGACCCCGTGTAGACCTGCCGGGTGGCAAAGAACCCGGTCATGTGGCGGACGACCTCGCCGAACGGCAGCGAGCGCGAGATCAGGTAGTTCTCGTGCGCACCGTACGAGTTGCCCTTCCCGTCGCTGTTGTTCTTGTGGATGATGAATCGTTGGCCGGGCTCGAGCAGCTCCTGGGCCGCGCTGACCGCGCGGGCCAACACCGTCTCCCCAGCCTTGTCGTAGAGCGCTGCTTGAAGCGGATTCGAGCACTCAGGGCTCGAATACTCCGGATGTGCGTGATCCACGTAGAAACGGGCACCGTTGCCCAGAACGACATTCACCAGCCCCGATTCGAGATCGAACGCCGGGCTCAGGTCGTATCCGAAACCTCTGGCGTCCCGTCCCGGCGTCTCCTCATCGAACGACCACTTGATCCGGGCGCGGCGCCCCGCATACGAGTTGACCAGCGTCGAAGCCGCAGCAACTGGGTTGAAGTCGGATTGATTGAGAACCGTGATGCCGAACTCGGTCTCGGTACCGATTACCTTCTGCTGCGACTCCTCGGTCACAGATACTGTCCCGGCGTGACCGCCTCGATCGTGCGGCTGTCACCCTCACCCTCGATCAGGGTGCGGACGTAGACGATGCGCTCGCCCTTCTTGCCAGAGATCCGAGCCCAGTCGTCCGGGTTGGTCGTGTTCGGGAGATCCTCGTGCTCGCGGAACTCCTGAACGATCGCATCGACCAGGTACTCCTCACGCAGGCCGGGTGCGTCGCCTGCGATCTCCCTCTTGATCGCATCCTTCTTCGCCCGTCGCACGATGTTCTCGACCATGGCGCCGCTGGCGAAGTCCTTGAAGAACAGGACCTCACGATCGCCGTTTGCGTACGTCACCTCGAGGAATCGATTCTCTTCGCTCTCGGCATACATGCGCTCGACAACGCGATCGATCATGCCCTCGATCATGTTGCCAACCTCACCGCCGTTGGCATCAACTGCGTCCTGGGCATACGGCAATCCGGTGTGCAGATAGATGTTGAAGATCTTCTTGGCGGCGTCGGGACCGGGTCGATCGATCTTGACCTTCACGTCGAGTCGTCCCGGGCGGAGGATCGCAGGGTCGATGAGATCCTCTCGGTTGGATGCCCCGATGACGATGACGTTCTTCAGGGACTCGACCCCGTCCAGCTCGGATAGGAGCTGAGGGACGATCGTCGACTCGACATCGGAGGAAACCCCGGTACCCCTGGTGCGGAACAGCGAGTCCATCTCGTCGAAGAAGACGATGACGGGGACGCCCTCGTCCGACTTCTCCTTGGCGCGCTGGAAGATGAGCCGGATTTGCCGCTCCGTCTCACCGACGTACTTGTTCAGCAGCTCAGGGCCCTTGATGTTCAGGAAGTACGAGCGAACATCGGCGTCGCCTTCCTTTTCCCCCACTGCCTTGGCAAGGCTGTTGGCAACAGCCTTGGCAATCAGCGTCTTGCCGCAGCCGGGGGGCCCGTACAGGAGCACACCTTTCGGCGGCGGGAGGGAGTAATCCTGGAAGCGTTCCTTGTATAGGTAGGGAAGCTCAACGGCGTCCTGGATCGTCTCGATTTGGTCTTCGAGCCCACCGATCTCGGCGTAGGTGACGTCCGGGACCTCTTCAAGGACGAGTTCCTCGACCTCGGGCCGGATCAACTTCTCTAGAACAAGACCGGTCTTTGGCTCGATCCTCACGTGATCGCCGGCACGGAGGTTCTCGCCGCCCAGCGGAGCTCCGATCTCAACAACCCGCTCCTCATCGGCACGACCCAAAACCAGCAGGCGGCCATCACCGAGCGCCTCCTTGACTGCAACTACCTCTCCTACAGGGTCGAAGTCGCGAACGTCGATGATGTTGTACGACTCGTTGAGCAGAACCTCCTGCCCGACTTCGAGAGCCTTGATCTCGAGGTTTGGCTCAACGTTGACCCTGAGCTTGCGGCTCGAGGTGAAGACATCTGCGGTGCCGTCGTCGTTGATCCCGAGCACGACGCCGAAGGGATTGGGCGGGGCGGTGAGCTTCTCGACCTCGTCCCGGAGAAGAGCGAGTTGCTCCCTGGTCTCCTCGAGGGCAGCGGCAAGCTTCTGGTTCTGGCCTGCCGCCTGCGCCAACTTGTTCCGACTCTCCAGCAGACGTTCCTCGAGAACTCGGACACGGCGCGGTGCATCTTGAAGCCGCCGCCTCAGAACGGCAATCTCTTCTTCGAGCATGCGGACCGTCGTTCGCAGCCCCTCGTTGTCTCTGGTCGAGTCATCCATGTATCGGACCCCTGGAAAGCTGTCTCTCCCTTTCAGTGTAGGCCCGGTATTCGTCTAGAACCCACGGTCCTACACACCGACGCTACTCCGCTCAAGGCGGTGCCGTCTACGGTCCGATAAGCACTTCTAGCCCGTCCTCGGCGAGTACAATCTCGCCAAACAACCTTCGAAAGGTAAGTCATGAAAGTCTGGATCGATCAGGACCTCTGCACAGGAGACGGCCTCTGCGAGGAGATTGCCCCCGATGTGTTCGTCCTGCTCGACGATGGCCTCGCCTACGTGCGCGAGGGTGACAAGATCTTCGCAGCCTCTGAGGGCAACCCAGAGGGCGCTGAGGGTCTTGCCGAGATTCCCGAGGGGCAGATGGACTTGGTGGTCGAATCCGCCGAGGAATGCCCGGGTGAGTGCATCTTCGTCGAGCCGTAAACCCAGATACGATCTGTAGATCCGTTTAGTTGCCCGCAGGCTCCCGCTTGCGGGCAACTGTTATGAAGCCCGTATGACCGATCATGCGGTGGTTGGGACGAACCGATCGCCCACCAACCGTCCATTCCCGCATCATCATCTCGAAAGTCATGATGTCTAGGAACAGCCCTGCTTCGTCGAGAGCGTCACGCACGGTCTGCACCTGCGGAACGGTCGGCAGGTAGCAGCAGAAAATCCCTCCCGGAGCAAGGTTCTCGGCTGCGATCGGTACCGAATGCCACGGCTCCGGCATGTCGAGCACGACACGGTCGGGTTGGAGTTCTCTGAGACCCTCCTCGACGGCACCAACCCGGAGGTCGACGTTCTCTGGGATGCCGCCAAAGAAGCCCCTGATGCGCTTCTCGGCGAGCTCCGCATGGTCATCCCGCAGCTCGAAACTGATGACCCTCCCCCGCTCTCCAACCGCTCGGGCCAGCGCCATCGTCAGAGCTCCAGACCCTGTGCCGGCTTCGACCACCGTGTTACCGGGCTTGATGTCGGCCCACACGAGAATCGCTCCACTGTCCTTCGGATATACGACTGCCGCACCGCGCGGCATCTTCAGCGCAAAGTCCGCAAGACGAGGCCTGAGCACCGTGAGCCGGCGGCCGAGCGAGGTCTGCAGGGTCGTGCCTTCCTCGGCTCCGATGATGTCATCGTGAGGGAGCACCCCCTGGTGGTTGTGGAACTGCTGCCCCGGAATCAGCTCGATCAGATAGCGCCGCTCCTTGCGGTCGAAGATCAGGCAGGGGTCACCCGGAGCAAAGACGGCCACGATGGCCTCCTCAGAAGGCGGAAGCCAGAGATGCGACGAGGGTCAGAAGCATCGCCAGCACAACGACCCACACAACGACCTTGATGAACCGTTCACGGTTTCGGAACATTGCTCAAACCTCCTCGTCCGACACACTCGCCTCGCCGCGCAGCTGCGTGATCCGCAGCGACTCACCATCGCTGAGGGTCCGGCTGTAGACGAGCTTGTCCCGGTTGGAGAACCGCCGGAATAGGCCCCAGATGGAAATGGCGGCACCAAGTGCGGCAACCAGCGGCTGGCCACGACGGGCCCCACCGAAGAGCTGCTTGACGCCGAAGGATACGAATCGTTCGAACATCAGACCCTGTATATCTCGATCCGAGCGCCGCCTGTCTTCCGGCCGCGCCTTCGCCCCATCAGGAAGATCAACACCACAGCGACAACGGCGGTGATCGCAATCACGGTTCCGGTGGTCTGTGCCTGGCTCTTTGTCTCGTCGACGATCTCTTCGATCTCGCGCAGTTTGGCCTCGAGATCTGCTCGCTCAATTGCCACTGTCAGCCTCCTCCGAGTCGGTGTCGCGTCCCGCGATGCCGACCATCGCGCCGATGACGACGGCTATCGCCAGCGCCGCCAAGATGTAGCCCAGTGCGGACCAGTTGGGCCCTTCGGGCAGCAGGTAGATGATGCCGCGCATCCCGGCGATAGCCAGGAGTAATCCGCCGATCGCAAAGAGGATCGATGCCCCGATCGTGAACCCGGCGAAGCGTCCGAGCCTCTTGGCGGGCTCGAGCGTCTCCTGCCGGAGATACTCCTTGGACATGTCGACGAACTCAGTGACCAGCTGCGGCAGTTCTGTCGGTCCTGGCATGTTCAGTCTCTCTTCCCGGGTCAGCTGCGGCCGACGGGCCGATGCCCCCTGAGGCTACCTGATTTCGCGACCCGGTCTGCAAATTCGGCGTCACCGAGCGTGGACGATCGACTGTCTCGCGTAGTCGGTAACATGCCTTCCGATGCCGTTCGTTGAGCCACCGGATCTGAGCACACTGAGGGACCTCAGCGGCAGCCGCCATCGCGCCCGACCCATCGTTTGGGGCCAGGCAATCTCGCTGCTCGGCGATTACATCGCATACGTCACACTCCCGCTGTTTGTTGTCGATCTCACGGGCCGCGGCCTCGATCTCGGCCTCACCGCCGCAGCCGAGACAATCCCAACGCTTCTATTCGGGTTCACCGCAGGGGTCTTTCTCGATCGCTTTGCGATCAAACCGATCTTGGTCGGGTCCGACATCCTCAGGGCTACTGCCTTCTTCCTCCTTGCCATCGGCGCTGCCACCGACGCTGCACTCCCCTGGATGGTGTTCCTCGCTGCTTTCGTCGTCGGGTCGCTTGCCACGTTCTTCAACAGCGGGTTGGAGGCGTTCCTCCCTTCGGTGATCCCCGAGGATCACCTGGTCACAATCAACTCGCACCTTGCGCTCGCCCGTACGACGGCATTCGCCCTGGGCCCGGCTCTGGGTGGCGTGCTGGTCTCCGTCGGCGGCGGATTCCCGGTTGCGTTCTCCGTGAACGCCTTGACTTTCGTCGTCTCTGCAATGTTCCTGATCGGCGTCCGGGCGCGCTCTCGTGTCCGCCTCGAAGCAGGCGAACCGTTCCTCGACTCCCTACGCTCCGGCATCTCCTTCTTGATGCGACACCCGCAGCTTCGCTGGGTGACCATCGGCGCTGCAATCGTCAACCTGGTATTTGCCCCGCTCGAGGCGCTCCTATTCCTCTTCATCCCGGAGTACCTAGACGCCGACTTCGACGTCCCCGGTTTTGTGGACTTCCTTTTCGCCGACGAGGCCCTCATCGGCCTCTTCATCGGGCTCCAGGCTGCGGTGGGCAGCGCACTGATATTCATGGGACCCCGGCTGGCGAAGAGGGCCCATCTCGGCCGCATGTTCGTGCTCGGTCTCGGCCTGTTTGGTGCGGGGTTCCTCGTGATGGTGTTCTCCGGCTCCTTCTGGGGGTTCATCCCGGCAGGAATCGGCGTCGGCGGGGCCGGATTCACCAACATCGCCATCATGACCATGCGCCAACGGCTGGCGCCACCGGAGATGCTCGGTCGCGTAGTCGCGGCGTCCCGGACCATCAGCTGGTCGTTGATTCCGCTGGGCGCCGCTCTCGGTGGCGCCCTTGCCGACTGGGTCGGGATCTTGCCCGTCTATCTCGTCGGCAGTCCTGGGGTCGTCGTCACTGCACTCTTCATTGCACGAACCGAGGTCTGGTCGGGACCGGGGTTGAGAGCGCGGCGCTGACCGCTACCGTGCAACCGAACTCGGGGCCCCGGTGTTTCTCTTAGCGGAACGGCAAAGGAGGGAACTATGGCGTCTTCACAATCCAGCATTCTCTCCACGACCCACGGCAGCCGTCGGCAGGCCTTCGGGGTGGTCGAGTGGGCCCTCCTGCTGGCCGTTGCCGCCATCTGGGGCTCGTCGTTTCTGTTCATTGCAGAAAGCCTGGAGTCCTTCGAGCCATCATTCATCACCGCAGGCAGATTCACCCTCGGATTCCTGACGTTGTCGGCATTTCCGGCCGCCCGTCGCAAGGTTGCGCGTGAGGATTGGCCTTCGGTCGGAGCGATAGCCGTCACCTGGATGGCGCTACCGATGTACCTGTTCCCGGTTGCCCAGCAGTGGATCTCGTCATCTCTTGCGGGGATGATCAACGGTGCTGTTCCGCTGTTCGCAGCCGTAGTCGCAGCGGCGATGCTGCGCCAGGTGCCCGCCTCACGCCAGATCTCTGGACTGATGATCGGCTTTGCCGGCGTAGCCGCCGTCTCGCTGCGGGGCGGGAGCGACTTCGACAACGGCTATCTCGGCGTTGCCCTACTGCTATTCGCCGTTGCCTGTTACGGGCTCGGGATCAACCTGGCTGTGCCATTGCAACAGCGCTACGGGGCTCTGCCGGTCTTGCTGCGCGCTCTGGGCGTCGCAGCAGCGCTGACCATCCCGCTCGGCCTCCTCGAGCTTCCGGCCGACGAGGCCAGCTTGTCGAGCACCGCGGCTCTGATCGCCCTTGGAGCCCTGGGCACAGGCATCGCATTCGTGGCGATGACGAATCTCGTCGGTCGCGCCGGCGCAACCCGAGGCGCCGTTGCCACATACTTCATTCCCATCGTCGCCCTCGTACTTGGCGTCACGTTCCGGGACGAGACGGCATCGCTTTTGTCCCTCGCCGGCATCGCCCTCATCCTCGTCGGGGCGTGGCTCACCAGCCGGAAGGAAGCCGGCTGACCCTCCCACCATCGGGATCGTCGGTTGGGTGTTGCCGATTGTCATAATATGAGTGCCTACGACTCAGATTTAGTGGGCTTTGGGAATACCCATACCAACTTCGGTGTTTCCAGCACGACCAGGCGAAAGGCTCGTATGTCAGACCTCACCACAACCAACCTCCCAGTTCTCCCACTCCGCAGCGGCATTGTCTTCCCCCACATGGTGATCACCGTCTCCATCGAGTCCGAGGCAGCCTCGAAGGCGCTGGCCTCCGCCGAGTCAACCGGCGGGCGTCTCGTGCTGATCCCCGTCGTCGACGGTGAATACTCGACAGTGGGCACCATTGCTGAGATCCAAGAGGTTTCCGACCGAGGCGGCACATCCGCCATCATCAGCGGTATCTCCCGAGCAAGGATTGGCGCGGGTTCGACCCGTTCTGACGATGTCTTGTGGGTCGACGTCGACCCGATTCCGGAGCGGCTCGAGTATCCGACAGAGACCATGGCTAAGGCTGCGGAGCTTCGCGCCATCCTCGAGGAGATCCTCGACCACCGTGGCATTCGCGGTAGCGCAGACAGGATTCTGGCAACCGACGACCCGAGCCAGCTTGCCGATCTGCTCGTGTACTCCCCCGACCTGGAACTGAGCCGAAAGGCACAACTGCTCGAGACGATCGACGTCGACGAGCGTCTCGACCTCGCTCTCGAGTGGATGGGAGAGGTGCTTGCCGGCCTGACCATCCGGCAGCGGGTCCGCGACGATGCCGCGGAGAGTATCGAGAAGAACCAACGGGAGTTCGTGCTTCGCCAGCAGATGAACGCGATCCGCAAGGAGCTCGGCGAGGACGAAAGCTCTGTCGTTGACGAGTACCGGAAGCGTCTCGATGACACCGACATGCCGGAGACGGTCGTGTCGGCAGTAGAGCGTGAGCTTGATCGCCTGGAGCGCCTCAGCGAGCAGAGCCCGGAGCACTCGTGGATCCGTACGTGGCTCGACACCACCTTCGAGATCCCATGGGGCAACACGACCTCCGACAACCTCGAGCTAGGCTCCGCTCGTGATGTCCTCGACACGGACCACACAGGTCTTGCAGATGTGAAGGATCGCATCATCGAGCACCTCGCCGTCCGCAAGCTGCGGCACGAGCGGGAGCTGACGGACACGCGCGGGACGGGCACGATCCTCCTTCTCGTTGGGCCCCCTGGGGTCGGCAAAACGTCACTGGGTGAGTCGATCGCCAGGGCTCTCGGCCGCCGGTTCGTGCGAGTCGCGCTCGGCGGTCTGCGTGACGAGGCGGAGATCAGAGGCCATCGTCGTACATACGTCGGAGCCCGTCCCGGACGGATTGCTCGGGCCATGATCGAGGCGGAGTCGATGAACCCCGTCTTCCTGCTCGACGAGATGGACAAGGTCGGCGGCGACTGGAGAGGCGACCCCTCTTCGGCATTGCTCGAGGTGCTCGACCCGGAGCAGAACCATACGTTCCGTGACAACTACCTCGAGTACGACCTCGACCTGTCTGACGTGATGTTCATCGCAACGTCAAACGTCCTCGACACCATCCCAGCCCCGCTTCTCGATCGCACCGAGGTGATCCGCCTCGACGGCTATACCCTCGACGAGAAGACCGAGATCGCCCTGACGCACCTGCTCCCCCGGGTGATAGAGCGCAGCGGGCTCGAGACCGACGAGATCGTCGTCAGTGATGAAACGGTGCGCGCCATCGTTGACGACTACACCCGCGAAGCCGGCGTTCGCAACCTCGAGCGCCAGCTGGGCAAGCTCGTCCGCAAGGTCGCGACCACGATCGCCGCCGACACGGCAACTGCCCCCGTGACGGTCACCAAGGACGAGTTGCGCGACTTCCTCGGCAAGGCGACTGTTCATCACAGCGAGGTTGATGACCGCACTGCCGTCCCGGGTGTTGCGACGGGCCTCGCCGTGACCGGTGCAGGTGGTGACGTCCTATTCGTCGAAGCGAGCACCATCGATGGCGAGCCGGGGTTGACACTGACCGGCCAACTCGGTGACGTGATGAAGGAGTCGGCTCAGATCGCCGTCTCATATGTCAGAGGCCATGCGCCTGAACTCGGGATCGATCCTCGCGATCTCGAAGGCCGTATCCACCTTCACGTGCCCGCCGGGGCAATACCGAAGGACGGCCCTTCGGCCGGGATAACCATGACGACGGCTCTCGTCAGCCTGTTGACGAAGCGCAACGTCAAGGCCGACGTGGGGATGACCGGCGAGGTCACCCTGCAGGGGAAGGTACTCCCGATTGGTGGCGTCAAGCAGAAGGTTCTTGCCGCGCACCGTGCCGGACTACGCGAGATCATCCTCCCTGCCCGCAATGCACAGGACATTGATGATGTCCCCGAGTCGGTCAGAGACGAGATGACCTTCCACACTCCGTCAGACGTCGGCGAGGTGCTCGAGCTGGCTCTGGCCTGAGGCTCACACCCAACGACCCGACGTAGTTACCTCGACGATGCTGGGGCCGCTCGCCAACCCGTCCCTGAGGGCGGTCTCCAGCTCGTCGGCGGACTCGGCCTTGTAGCCACGACCACCACACAACTCGGCGTATCTAGAGAAGTCTGGGTTGACGAGAGAGGTCTGCCAGACCGGGTGGAGTGCACCCACCTGCTCGCGAGTGATCTTGGCGAGCTCGTTGTTGTTGAGCACGACGTGGGTGATGTCCATCCCGTACTTGACCGCCGTGGTGAACTCAGCGAGGTACTGTCCGAGACCGCCGTCACCCGAGATTGAGATCACCTTCCGCTTGCCCTTGACGGCTGCCCAGGCGCCCAACGCGGCCGGCAGTGCGAACCCGATCGAGCCCAGGTAGCCCGACATCAGCACATCTTGCGCTCCCCGACTGGCGAAGTAGTGCCCGAACGCATAGGTGTTATTGCCGACATCCACCGCAATCACTGCATCGTCGGGAACGAGGTCGCTCATGACGGTGAACAGCCGGGCCGGGTGCATGCGGCCGTCATCATCCACCAGATCAGCCCTCCGTGCCACCTCCTGGGCCCAGCGCCGCTTGCGATCCTTGATCTCACTACGAACCTCGGGCCGCTGCTGGGGGGCCACCACTTCGCACAGTTCACCCAGCGCCACACCGATCTCAGCCCAAACGGGCACATCGATATCGTGGAAACGACCCAGGGCCATTCGATCGAAGTCAATTTGGATGGTTGGCTTGTTCTTCGAGATACCCGTGTGATTCGAGAAGGAGGCACCGAGCACGAGGAGACAGTCGCTGCCGCCCATCACCGCCGAGGCGATGGGTGTGCCGGACCGTCCCAACGTTCCGCACGCCAGCGGGTGGCCCTCGTCGACAGCACCCTTTGCCTTGAAGGTGTTGATGATCGGGGCATCGATCAACTCGGCGAGCCGAACCACTTCATCGCGATATCGACGCGCTCCATTGCCAATTATGATCGTCGGACGTTCCGCCGTGTCTAGCAACGCCGCTGCTGCGGCGAGCAGCTCTCTCTCCGGCGCGATGTCGGGGCCGGCGATGCGACCGGTGCGAGACTTCCGAGCAGTGTCAGAGGCTCCGGGGAGGTTTTGCACATCATCGGGGAAGATCAGATGGGCGACGTCGCGCTCCACCACAGCGTGCTTGATCGCCAACGCCATCAGCTCAGTTGCGTTCTCCTGGGCTAGGACGGTTTGGCTGTACTCGGCTACCGCTGAGAAGGCCTCGGCTGTCGGTATCTCCTGAAACGCCCCAGGACCCGTGACCTGGGTCTGCACCTGGCCGGTGAGGGCCAGGATGGGGACTCGATCCACTTTGGCGTCCCACAGCCCCGTCAACAGGTTCGTCGCACCCGGCCCGGCGATAGCGAGGCAAGCCGCTGGTTGCCCTGTGAGCTTGGCGTAGGCGGATGCAGCGAATGCGGCCGCACCCTCGTGACGGATTCCGTAGTAGCTCAGCCTGCCGGTCTCCTCTGCCTTGCGCATGGCATCCGCCAGCCCCAAGTTGGAGTGACCGACCATTCCGAAAACCGTGTCTACTCCCCAATCGGTCATGACATCGACCATCTGATCCATCAGCATCGGGGCGGGAGACGGTGCGGGCAGCCTCACATAGAGCCCGTCGTCTCTCTCTTCCCATTCGTAGGCTTGCGCAACATCGCTATAGCCACTCGGGGGCGTACCGGTGATCGGGTCGTACTCGTAGCCGTGCCAGGGGCAGATCAGGCAGCCGTCTTCGATTTGCCCTTCCCCGAGCGGACCACCCTGATGGGGGCATCTGTTGTCGAGGACGCCGTATCCGGCTTCGGTCCGCGTGATGCACAGCGCACGATCGGCGACCACAACGGTCGTCACTTCGCCGACTGCGATCTCGGGATCGGGTATCGGATGCCACTGCTGGTCGGCCATTGAATCTCCCCGTCGCCTGGAGTCAGACTACGAGAGAACGCTGGCGCCAAACGACGCTACGGGCCTAACGAAACCCGCGGCGCTTGGGCTGGCTCTTGCCGCGACCGCGTGCCAGCCAACCGACCAGAAAACCAAACACGACCGCGACGACGATCCACACCACGATCTGTCCTGCGACAAACAGCATCCTCTTTACTCCTCCAAAGCCTTGAACTCGATCCTGCGGTTCCGCGCCCTACCGTCTGCGGTGTCGTTTGAGGCAACCGGTTGGTCCTCACCGTAGCCCTTTACGACGAATCGATCCGGGTCCTGTCCATTCGCCACCAGGTAGTCGAACGCTGCCTGTGCCCGCCTTTCGCTGAGATCCAGGTTGGCGACCGAGTCACCCTGGTTGTCGGTGTGGCCGCCAATCTCGATCGGCACGTTGGGGAACTGCTCGAGGGCGGCCAGAATCTCGTCGAGGAGGCCGATACCGACCGCGGTCAGGACGTCGCTGTTCAACTCGAACTCGACAACCTTTCCTTCAATCAGGTCATCCAGGGACTCCTGGAGCTCGACGACATCCTCAGGCGT
>JAAUYD010072159.1_pt1 | contig 12248 bp, 10 predicted proteins | sample 7278101 | NCBI WGS metagenome assembly JAAUYD01 (sample SAMN14350128, study PRJNA611818) | marine sediment metagenome | isolation source: surface marine sediment (0.6m) | place: French Polynesia: Moorea | collected 2018-08 | reverse complement strand
TCGGCGCTCCGTTACCGTGGACGAAGGCCAGGTAGCCCGGGTGTACTGCCGTGGCGGCGACGGCCGCCAGGCTGGTCCGGCGCCGGTTGACGCCAGGCCGGTCGCTCCCGATGGCTGGCGCAGAAACCTGTTGTACATCCAGGGCGCGGAGTACGGCTCGTCCGAACGGGTATGTGACGCCACACCGTCGTTCAACTACGCCTGCCAGGAGCAGTACGAGTGCACCGTGCGCATCGACAACAACCTGTGCGGCGACCCGGCCCGGGGCACGCGCAAGTCGGTGGAGGTTCGCTACTGGTGTAACGGCCGACTGCGGACCGAATCAGGCGACGAGGGATCCAACCTGCGGATTTTCTGCCAGTAAAGGTATCGACGGCCGGGCGTCATGCCCGGCCCGGATGATGCAAATGGGCCGGGTGATCAGACAATCCCGGCCAGCTTCAGCCCCACCACGCCCGCAACGATAATCAGCGTGACGGCGATGGCAATCTTGACCATGGGTGAGCTGGCTTCTTCGGCATCCTCGGGGATTGCCTTGGATTGAGCCGTCTTGGCGTCGTTGGCCGTCGGCGGATCCATACCCGGGGTCTGAACCAGGAACCGAACGGTATCGAGCTTGACCTCGTCCCCGGGCTTGAGCTCGGACTGGGTCACCCGCTTGCCGTTGACGAAGGTGCCGTTGGCTGAATCCAGGTCCTTGATGGTCAGTCCACCGGGGCCTACGGAAATCTCGGCGTGCCGGCGGGAAATCTCGTCCCCGGCCAGGCAGATGTCACAGTCCGCCTGGCGTCCGATGACGGCGCTGCCGTGCAGCGGGAAGCTTTTGCCGAAGGTGCTGCCGGAAACGCCCCGCAGCACGAACATGGGAATGGCCATGCGGACCTTGGTGGCCCCGGCGTCGTCAACCGCTGCCGGGGCGGCCGGCTGTTCCATGGAGGGGGCATCACCCGCCACCTGGCACTGGACGTTGGCAAACAGCAGCGCGTCACCGGTGGATATCGGAGTTCGTGCCGCGACCAGCGTGCCGTTGACCCGGGTGATGTTGGTAGCGTCATGCACGCCGATGCGGGCGCCGTTGGGCCCCAGCTCAATTTCGGCGTGCCTTGCCGCGATGCCGGGCACCTTGAGCACCACGTCGCAGTCGTCAGCGCTGCCGACCGTGTTATTTCCGGGCTTGAGTTGAACCTGGTCCGATTCGCCGTTTGGGAACACCAGCTTCATAAAGGCTTTCTCCTCCGATCTCGGGGGAAAGTTTACTCGACGGCGCCTGCCCCATCCAGCGTCAATCGCCGGCCACGGGCTGGCCCATCTCCCGCACCAGCCGGAAGCCCACCGAGGTGAATCGCTGTTCCCCGTTGAAAGACCGTTCCAGGTTGTCCACGTCCTTGGCGGAACTGTCCAGCCAGGCGGTACCCATCACGGCCCGGCCGCGGCAGCGCTGGTTATTGCCTTTGGTGCAGTCGGCAGCCCACTCACGCACGTTGCCGCTGACGTCGAAGGCGCCCTGCTCTGAGCTGGCGAAACTGCCGGCGGGGGCGCTGAAGGAGAATCCGTCGTCACAGTCCAGCACGTTGCGCTTCCTCTGCGCGTCGCGCAACGCCGCGTCGCCGTGGTTTGCCGAACACTGGTCGGGCTCAGCCAGCAGCAGGTTCCACTCGGCCTGGGTGGGGAGACGATAGACAAAGCCGGTCTCGGCGGTTAGCCAGTCAGCGTAGGCCGTGGCGTCTGCCCAACTGACGCACACCACCGGGTGAGTTCCGGTCTGGTCGAACCCGGGGTTCTCCCAGGTGCGCTTGCGGCTGGCCCGGAACATGGACTCCATGTGGCGGCAGGAACCGGTCTTGGCGTCGGAGCCGGCGGTCTCACGGAACAGGCGGAACTGGTCCACCGTGACCTCGGTGACGCCAAAGGCCAGCCCTGCCTCCTCCACCACCACCATGTCCGGCCCGCTGTTGCCGTTGGCCAACGGATCGCTGAGGACCTGGGGTCCCATGGGCACGGCCTCAGGCCAGAGATTGGCCAGGGCCTGGGACGCGGTTTCGTCGCCCGGCCTGAACAACAGGGCGCCGGAGTAGGCTTCCTCGGCAGCGTTAAGATCACCGGCCGCGCGTTCCCGTTCGGCCCGAGCCAGGGCCGAGTCATAACCCAGGGGCAGGATGCTTTTGAGCCCGGCGTCCATCTCGGCCTCGATACCCGCGCTGGTGGCAACCCTCCGGCCCCGCCGCACCAGGCTCATGGCGCTGGAGTAGCGCCCCCCGGAGATGGCAGTCCGCGACAGGCTGACGTAACGCTCAACAATACGAACCATGCCTTCCCGGGCCTGCATGTTGTCGGGATCCAGCAGCATGACCGCCTCGAACCGTTCGAAGGCATTGTCCCGGGGTGGCGTAGTGAGCTCGTTGTCTTCCAGGAAACGGTTGGCGTCGGCCAGCAGGTCCAGGATTCGCTGGCGGAACTGGCGTGTCATGGCGGCTTCAACTTCCGCGTCGGTGATGCTGTCGGCGTCCGGGTCCAGATTTACCAGCACAGGCTCATCGGGCTCTACCGACGCGATGATTTCCATGGGCTCTTCCGCTTCCGGGTCTTCCACAATGCGGAGCTCGGGGGGCGGGAGTTCGGGAAGCTGCACCACGGGTTCGGGATCTTCTGCAACCGGCCGCTGGGTCCACCAGCCGCCGGCCATGGCCAGCACCACCACCAGGGCCGCGCCGCCGAGCCACAGCGGCAGGCGCCCACCGGTCAGATCCGACAGCCAGGCGATGCCCCAGCGTAACGCCGTTCCCAGACCCCTAAGCCAATCCAGGGGATTGGTGCCCATCGCCAGACCGAGCCATTTCAGGCGGTCCATGGGCGTTTCCAGCTGGTTCGGTGCCGGCGGCGGCTGTACCGGCATCACCTGGGTCGCGTCGGGCTCGGCTGAATCCTCTTCCCAGGTCTCCGCCGCCGGCTCGACCGCCTCGTCGGGAGCGGCGGGCGTACGCCGGCCGGCACCGGTCAGCCGGGTCAGGAAACCCTGCAGTACGGCGCTGACCTCCTCCATGGACTGGTAGCGATCCGCCGGGTCTTTGGCCATGCAGCCTTCCACAAAGGTCTGCCAGCGCTTCAATCGCTCGGGCAATTCCGGCACCGGGTCGTATACGTGGGCATAAGCCACCGAGAAACTGTCATCCCCGTGGTAGGGCGGCTCGCCGGTCAGTGCTTCAAATGTGACCGCCCCAAGGCTGTAGATATCGGAACGAAAATCCACCCGCCGGCCACGGGCCTGTTCCGGGCTCATGTACTGGCTGGTGCCCAGGCTCAGCCCGGTGGCGGTCATGCGGGTGGATTCCGATACCACCCGTGCAATGCCGAAATCCGTCAGGACCGGGCACTCCTCACGATCGAACAGCACATTGCCGGGGGTGACGTCCCGGTGCACGAAGCCCCGCTTGTGGGCGTGGGAAAGGGCCCCGCAGATACCCGTCAGCACCCGGATCAGCTCCTTCTCGTCAACGCCCTTCTGGATCCGCTCGCTGAGATCCCCACCCGGGCAGTACTGCATGGCAAAGTAATGCAGGTGCTCCTCGGTGACGCCGACGTCGTGGATGGATACGATGTTGGGATGGTTCAGCTCGGCGATGGTGCGGGCCTCGCCGATGAAGCGCTTGGCGAAGTTGCGGTCCGCCGCCAGGGCCGGCGCCATGACTTTCATGGCCACCTCCCGCTGCAGCGACTCCTGCACGGCCAGGTAAACCGTGGCCATGCCGCCCACGCCGAGCTTTTTCTTCAATGTATACCCGGGAATCCGGATCATACTCACCCCGTTTCGAGAAGCCGTTGCCGCCCGAAAGCCCCGTTCCTTCGCATTGACTCCCGCCATTTTACCCAAGAAAGCGCGGGGCCGTGTCGTTGAACCTGATCAGCCAGGTCGGCCCCGGTCCGGGCGTGGAAAAGCCTTGGGAACAGTTTTTTCATTTCGTTCAGACGTTTACAGCATGAACCACCTGGCGCATCCTCGCTACAAAACTTGTGTTACATACCGATCGCCCGCAGTTCTGAGCGATGCGGGGACAGTTTACTTAATTCGTGCGAGCACGAATTAAGTAAACTGTCCCCAGATTCCAAAGGCTAGCGATTTGCCGGGGAAAACCAAAGGAACATGATCACGTTTGTGCTGCTCGTGCTGCTGCTGGCCGCCGCCTGGCTGTGGATGGACACCACCAGCGCCCGTGACCTGGCCCGGGCCCGTGCCGGCAAGGCCTGCGCCGACCTGGGCGTCCAGCTGCTGGACCAGACCGTGGCCCTGGCCAGCACCCGCATCGCCCGCAACCAGGGCCAGAACCTGGTGCTGGACCGGGTTTTTCGGTTTGAGTTCAGCGAATCCGGTTCAGAGCGGTTTCCGGGGGAGATTCAGGTGGTTGGGGGGCTGGCTGGGTGGATTACTCTGGAAGGGGAGCGTGTGGGGCGGGTGCATTTGGAGTAAGCGCGCTTCGCGCGCAGGTAACGGCCGCTGCGCGGCCTGGGGAACGTGCCCTGCGGGCACTGGGAAACGCTCGCTTCGCAAGCTGGGGAACGCGCGCTTCGCGCGCTAGGAATACAGGCCACCGCGCCGAACAAACCAGCGAGAATTCAATCAATGGAAGTTGAAGGCCGAGGGACCGAGGTTTTCCCCCAGCGCGCGAAGCGCGCGTTCCCCAGGCCGCATAGCGGCCGTTCCCCAGCTCGCGCAGCGAGCGTTTCCTAGCGTCTGCAGGACGCGTTCCCTGTAATCTACTTAACCACCCGCAACCCGGGCCTGGAGGACTCCGCGCTGTCTTCGTCTTCCCCATTCTCCGGCGGAAACATCATGCCCTGGCTGTTTTCCCGGGCATAAAGGGCCATGACGGACATGACGGGGAGGACCACGGACTGGCTGATGCCCTGGAAGCGGGCTTCAAACTCGATGCGGTTGTTTCCCAGCACCAGATGTTTGACCGCCGTTGGGCCGATGTTGAGGGTGACTTTGCCGTCGTTGACCGCTGAATTTGGCACCATGACCCCTTCGACCTCAGCGTCCACCAGGATGTGGGGGGTGAGGTTGTTATCGGTGATCCAGTCGTACAGGGCGCGGATCAGGTAGGGTCTGCTGGGCGTCATATCCAGGGCGTTTACTCCATTTATTCTCGCATCTGGAGCTCATCCTCGGACAGGCTGGCCTGAAAGGATTCCCGCTCAAAAATGCGTTCGGCGTACTTCTTAACGGCCGCCGCTTGTCTGGGTAGTTTAACTCCATACAGCTCCAACCGCCACAACAGGGGGGCGATGGCGCAGTCCACCAGGGTGAGTTCGTCGTTCAGAAAGTAGGGAGCAGCGGAGAATACGTCGTTGGAGGCCACCAGGTCCTCGGTGAGGCGTTTGCGGGCCGATTCGGTCCTGCGCTTGTCATTGGTTTCCAGCGCAGCGACCAGGGGATACCAGTCCTTCATCAGGCGATACATCGCCAGCCGCAGGCGGGCCCGGGATACGGGATCCACCGGCATCAGCGGCGGATGGGGATAGCGCTCGTCCAGGTATTCAGTAATGACCCCGCCGTCGTACAGGACCAGTTCCCGATCCAGCAGGGTGGGAATGGACTGGTCCGGGTTGAGGTCAATCAGGTCCTCAGGCGGGTTGGCCGGGTCAACATCTACGACTTCCACGTTGATTCCCTTCTCCGCCAGCACAAACCGGACACGGTGGCTTTGCACCGTGGTGGGTGAAGAAAACAACGCCATGACGGATCTTCCGCGGGCGGTTAGGGCCAAAACAACTCTCCTGTCAGTGCGGCGGGCCGAATTCGGTACGCCATTGATGCGTCTTGATTAGTTATCGCGACTTTCAATCAGTGGACGTCGCGCCAGAACTCCAGCTTCAGCAGGTAGGCCAGGAAGGTGAACAGGGCCAGGTACAGCAATACCCAGACACCCATGGACTCACGCTTCAGCTTGGCCGGCTCGGACTGGTACTCCAGGTAAGTCACCAGGTCCCGGATGGTCCGATCGTACTCGGCCTCGGTCTGGGCGCCGGGTGTCGCCAGCTTGAGGTCCACCAGCACCTCTTTAGACACTCCGGTTTCGTCGGTTTGCGTCTCGAACACCGGTTCCTGGATACCCTGGAGCTGCCACAGCACGTGGGGCATGGAGGCGTTGGCCAGGACCGTGTTGTTCCAGCCGATGGGCCGATTCGGATCTACGTAGAACGACCGCAGGTAGGTGTAAAGCCAATCCACGCCCCGGGACCGGGCAATAACCGACAGGTCTGGTGCCGGCGCACCAAACCAGACCGTCGCGTCAGCCGGGTCCATGGTCGACACCATGGGTTCCCCGATCTTGGCGCCGGTCAGGATCAGGTTCCGCTCCACCTGCTCTTCGGTCAGCTCCAGGTCCTCGGCCAGGCGGCTGTACAGCATGTACTCGGCCGAGTGGCATCCCTGGCAGTAGTTGACGTACAGGGCGGCTCCACGCTGGATTGAGGCCATATTGCCCAGGTCGGTCTGGGCCTGGTCCAGGGGTACCTTGGCGCCAGCCGCCAGGGCTGTACCGCTGATCAGCAGCAGAACGGCGGTCAGGGTCGATCGGGGGGCAATTCTTTTCATTCTGTCACCCGTTCCGGTACCGGTTTGGTTTTGTCGATGGCGCTCCACCAGGGCATGGTCAGGAAGAACGCGAAGTAAAACACGGTGAAGATCCGCGCCATCAGCGTTTGCAGGGTGCTGCCGGACTGGGCACCCAGCCAGCCCAGGATGAGGAACGACACCACGAACAGCGCCAGCATGGTCTTGGAAATCCAGCCCTTGTAGCGGATGGAACGCACCTTCGAGCGGTCCAGCCAGGGCAGGAAGAACAGGATGACCACCGCAGCGCCCATGACAATCACGCCAAACAGCTTGTCGGGAATGGCCCGCAACATGGCGTAATACGGGGTGAAGTACCAGACCGGCTTGATGTGCTCCGGCGTCACCAGGGGGTTGGCCGGTACGAAGTTATCGTGTTCCAGGAACCAGCCGCCCATTTCCGGGGCAAAGAATATGATGAAGGCAAAGATCAGGCCGAAGAAGCCCACGCCCACCAGGTCCTTGACGGTGTAGTAGGGATGGAAGGCGATGCCGTCCAGAGGCTTGCCCTTATCGTCCTTGTGCTTCTTGATGTCCACGCCGTCGGGGTTGTTGGAACCCACCTCGTGCAGGGCCGCCAGGTGCAGCACCACCAGAGCCACCAGGGCCAGGGGCAGGGCCACTACATGCAGAGCGAAGAAGCGATTCAGGGTGGCGTCGGACACCAGGTAGTCTCCGCGGATCCACTCGGTCAGGCCCTCACCGATGACGGGGATAGCCCCGAACAGCGAGATGATCACCTGGGCACCCCAGTAAGACATCTGGCCCCATGGCAGCACATAACCCATGAAGGCTTCGGCCATCAGCACCAGGAAGATCAGCATGCCGAAAATCCAGATCAGCTCCCGCGGCGCGCGGTAGGAACCGTAAATGAGTGCGCGGAACATGTGCAGGTAGACCACCACGAAAAAGGCCGAGGCGCCGGTGGAATGCATGTAGCGCACCAGCCAGCCCCAGGGCACATCGCGCATGATGTACTCCACCGAAGCGAAGGCCTCGTTGGCGTCGGGCTTGTAATGCATGGTCAGCCAGATGCCGGTCAATAGCTGGTTGACCAGCACCAGCAGGGCCAGTGAGCCGAAGAAGTACCACATGTTGAAGTTCTTCGGCGCCCAGTACTCACCCAGGTGCTTGTTCCAGAAACTGATCACCGGCAGGCGCTGGTCGGTCCAGTGCAGCAGCCCGGTGGCAGTTCGCATGATGGGTCCTTGGGGTTGTTTCATGAGACGGCTCCTTCCGGTCCAATTCCAACCACGATCCTTGTGGCGTCAACAAAGGTGTACGGAGGCACGCGCAGGTTCGAGGGCGCGGGCACGCCGCCATAAACCCGGCCGGCCATGTCAAAGCGGCTGTTGTGGCAGGGGCAGAAGAAACCGCCCTTCCAGTCCGCGTCAAACGGCTGAGGCTCCACTTCCGGCACGTACTTGGGCGAGCAGCCCAGGTGGGTGCAGATGCCAATCAGCACCAGCAGGTCAGGCTGTACCGACCGGTACTCGTTCTGGGCGTATCCCGGCCGCTGCTCGGTGTTGTCGGAATCGGGATCACGCAGGTTTTCTCGAAGTCCCGGGAGCGCATCCAGCATCTCCTGGGTGCGGCGCACAACCCAGATCGGCTGGCCGCGCCATTCAGCCTGGAGCATCTGTCCCGGCTCGAGTTTATCGATCACAACCTCAATGGGCGCACCTGCGGCCCGGGCTCGGGCGCTGGGCTGCCACATTTGCAGGAACGGCACGGCGGCTCCGACCACTCCAAGGCCTCCGACCACGGATACGGTACCCGTGAGTAAGCGGCGCCGGCCTTTATTTACGCCATCGCTAGACATGAAATTCTCCAGACAAGAACGACTCTTTTCTTGGTGTTTTGGGGGGGTTTACGTAAACACCGGGATTTTACAGGGGTTCGTCCGGACAAGTCCATGCCGGCCCCGCCAAACTGCGGCAAATCCCGATATCCATAGCGCCTGTGCCAGGACGGCAGCGAAGCTTGTGACGAAAACATCCCTTTAACACCACAAAGCGTAGACTTAACAAATAGATACTTATCGCCTATGCGGTCCCGGTGAGCCCTGGACTACAATAGGCCGAAGAGTATGTGGTTACTGTGCAGACGTTTTTCAACATCGCTGGCTTTCTGATCAAGTCCATTATCGTGGGGCTTGCGGCGGCGGCTGTGGCCATTCTGATCACGTCCCGCAGCGGCTCGGTGCCGGACAGCAGCCCGTCCGCCTACACCGTGGACACCCTGCGGGCCAGTTTTGCCAGCGCGGTGGAGCGCACGGCCCCGGCGGTGGTGAGCATCCTCGTGGACCGCGTTGCCTACACCCGTGATCTGCAGGTGGAGCGAGACATCCGGAGCCAGTCCTTCACCGGGCGGGCCCGGCTGTCCGAACCCCGGCTGATCAGGCGCAAGGGCCTGGGTTCCGGCGTCATCGTCCGGCCCGACGGCTACATCGTGACCAACAACCACGTGATTGCCGACGCCCGGAACATCCAGGTGGCTCTGTGGAACGGGGACATCGTCCTGGCCGAGGTGGTGGGCACCGACTGGGAAACCGACCTGGCCGTGCTGAAAATCGACGTGGACGAGGACCTGCCCACGGTGCAGAGCAGCTCGGAGCAGCCGCTGCGGGTGGGTGACGTGGTGCTGGCCATCGGCAACCCCCTCGGGCTGGGCAAAACCGTCACCATGGGAATTGTCAGCGCCACCGGGCGCTCCAAGCTGGGCATCAGCATCTACCAGCGCCTGATCCAGACCGACGCCGCCATCAACCAGGGTAACTCAGGCGGCGCCCTGGTCTCCTCCGACGGCCAGCTGGTGGGCATCAACGCCCGGCTGCTGAGCGACCAGACCGTGGAAGGCATCGGCTTCGCCATACCCATGGACACCGTTGAAAAGGTCATGGAGTCCATCATCACCCACGGTAAGGTCCGCCGCGGCTGGCTGGGCATCGAAATGGACGACGGCAGCGACCACCCCACGGTCTCAGCCCGGACCAGCGGCGGCCCCGGTGTCGTGATCAGCCAGGTCTACCCCAACACCCCCGGCGACTGGGCCGGCCTGCAGCCCGGCGACTACGTCACCCAGTTCGACCACCGGGCCATTCCCGACCTGGAAACCATGTACGAAATGATCGCCGACTCGCCGCCGGCCAGTTCAGTGGATATTGAATACTGGCGGGAGGGGCAGGTGTTTCAGACGAAGGCGAAGTTGAGGCAGAGGCCGGATAATATGAGTACTTCTGGTTGATCCGCAAGATCCGCCTTCCGTGGCGGACTTGCGGGCGCTACGCAAAAACGCGGTTTTGCTTCGCTCACGGCCTCCGGCCGTTGGCACATCCCTGTGCCAAAGGGCTTCGATTTTAGGGAACGCTCACTCTTAAGGGAACGCGCCCTGCGGGCGCTGGGGAACGCTCGCTGCGCGAGCTGGGGAACGGCCGCTCCGCGGCCTGGGGAACGCGCGCTTTGCGCGCTGGGAAGAGCGCAGCTGCCGCTGACATAATCACCCTGATTGAATCATCATTTCCGTTCAAGGCACTGGTGCCCTCTGCAGGGCGTTCAGACGAACGGAGGCTGGAGTCACAGCGCCAGCGATGCGAAGCGAGCTGAAGTTTTTTCCCAGCGCGCGACGCGCGCGTTTCCTAGCACCCGAAGGGTGCGTTCCCCAGGCCGCGTAGCGGCCGTTCCCCAGCGTCCGAAGGGCGCGTTCCCTAATTCAACCCGAAACCCCAACAACCAGTTCTTGGTGCCCCCGAGGTGCTCCCGTCGGATAAACCCTCCGCACCTTGAACCCCGGCGTCGTCACCGTCTCCCCCTCCACGATCCGTGGTCGGAAACGGGCCGCCCGGAAGGCCTGTAGCGCAGCGGCGCGGGTCTGGCCGTGGAGGTTGGTGCCCAGGATGCTGATGTCCTGGGGTCGGCCGTCGCGGCCGATGGTGAATTCGAAATCGTAGTAAACCTCGTCGCCCACCCGGCCGTAACCCAGCAGGTCCAGGCCCAATGTGGCCCCGGGATAAATCAGGTGTGGGCGGTCGAAGAAGGCCATCCAGTCACGTTCGCTTTCCGACTCGGTGCCGGCCAGCTCCCAGGCGGAGCGGTAGTGGCTCCAGGCGTCATCACGGTAGTTGTAGTGTACGTACCAGTCACCCATCTCCAGGTGCGCCAGGATGCGCTGGTCGGCGCTGAACTGCTCCGGGTGGGCATTGATGATGGCCAGGATGCGTTCCGAGGTCTTCAGGCCCTTGACCTTCTCGGGACCGTTTTCTTCCAGGTAGGCCCCGGCAATCCCCTTCAGCGCCGGGATCATGGCCGGAGAGTCCTCACCACCAGTAGCCGCAATAATCTCCAGGCCATCCCGGTAGATGTTGCGGGCCTGCCGGTAGTCCTGGATCTGCTGGTACCAGCGCGCCAGGCGATACAGCCCCGGCAGGGATTCGGCGCTGCCTTTGCCGTAGGTCCGGCGATGCAACTTGTACGCGAACAGCTGCAGGTTTTCAGCCTGCTGCCACTGTTCGGTGGCCATGAAGCTCTCGGTGGCCGCCTCGATCATGGGCAGCTGTTCCAGGTTGTTGACGCCGGTGGTCCGGTGAGTGACGTGCTGGGCGTACTGGAAGCTGCCGATGGCGTCGTTGTGCTCACCCATATCCTGGAAGGCCAGGCCCATGCCCATGAGCGGTTCCACCAGCTTCTGGCTGAAGATCCCGACCCGGTCCTTGACAATGGACACGCTCTGCTCGAAATGCAGGCGGGCGTTGCCCGGATCTCCCGACCTCAGGTAGGCATTGCCCAGGTCATTCAGGTAGGGCACCGTTTCCGGGTGATTGATGCCGAACTCGTCCCGGGTCAGGTCCAGGCCCACCTGGGCCGCTTCGATGGCCTCGCCGTACTGCTCGGACAGCATGTAATTGGAAAACACCTGCCGGGCCTCTACCCGGTCCACGGTGAGCCCTTCCACCTGGCCATAACCCACCGGCAGGTCAGAAGATTCTTCATCGGCCAGCATTTCCTCGGCGATCTGGTCCTCGGTGGCCAGGTCCTCCAGAGTCAGGCTATCGGGCAACGGGACCGAGGCCGGCCCGTCCATTGTGGCAGCAGGGGCCGGTGGAATAGAATCTGCCGCGTCAGCGCTTTCCTGCGCCAGGGCAGGAGCGGCGGTCAGGGTGAACAGAAGTACAGCGCTCTTGAGGCCTGGATTCATACCTACTCTTTGTCTGGGCCGAACTCTTAGATTAGTGCGGCGTGATCATTGTGGCAAATGGACACCCCGGGATGGGTCGCAATTCACCCCGGGACCTGCCGTTTCACCGGGGAAACAGCGCTATTTGCAACATCTGGTAAGGAATAGACCACGGATAGTGTGAAGTGGTTGCATTGGTTTATCGGTGAACGCTTGCTGCGCAAGCTGGGGAACGCACCCTGCGGGTGCTGGGGAACGCGCCCTGCGGGCGCTGGGGAACGGCCCCGGCGGGGCCTGGGGAACGCGCGCTCTGCGCGCTGGGGATTGACACCTTGGCCGGCCCCGCATGATCCCTCGCAGTTGGTCAAGTCGAAGCACTCTGTCAGAGTATCTGGTCTTCGTCGGAGATGAATCCCAGCGCGAAGCGCGTTCCCCAGACCGCGTCAGCGGTCGTTCCCCAGGCTGC
>JAAUYD010221434.1_pt1 | contig 12251 bp, 9 predicted proteins | sample 7278101 | NCBI WGS metagenome assembly JAAUYD01 (sample SAMN14350128, study PRJNA611818) | marine sediment metagenome | isolation source: surface marine sediment (0.6m) | place: French Polynesia: Moorea | collected 2018-08 | reverse complement strand
TAGTAGAAGACAAACAGGTGAACCGCAACGACCGGCAATCCCAGGGCCAGGTCGGCGCTGATGGTCATGATCGCCGGAGCGGTCATGGCTGCCATGATGATGTAGGTGGCCGTCGTGGGCAGCCCCATGCCGAGGATGATCGAGGCGAACACGGAAAAGAACAGGGTCAGGAACAGGTGTCCGCCGGCCGCCTCGGTAATCAGGGTGGCCATTTTAAGCCCCAACCCGGTGAGGGTAACCACGCCGATGATGATGCCGCAGCAGGCACAGGCGGCGGCGATACCGGCCATGTTGCGGGCGCCGGTTTCAAGGGCCCCCAGAATCTCCGCGCGGCTTCTTTGAATGGCGAACCCCCGGCTGTCTTGAAGATAGGCGGCATAGGCCGGTTCCTGGCTGTGAACGCCCGTCTTCACGTACCCGGGGAAAAGGCGTCGATCACGGTAGATGTTGTTGCCGATGGCCACCACGCAGGCGGCCAGTATGGACCAGGAGGCCGCCGTGGTCGGTGTCCACATGACCACCAGCAGCAGCCAGATCAGCAGAATCAGCGGTAAAAGAAAATGCAGGCCCGACATCAGGGTTTTGATCATGGGCGGGCATTCCTCGGGGGTCAGTCCGCGAATGTTCTCTTTGACCGCCTCTATGTGAACGATCGAGAAGATCGCCGTGTAGGAGAGGATCGCCGGGATGAAGGCCGCCTTGACGATCTCGATATAGGGTACGCCGATGATCTCGGCCATGATGAACGCAGCGGCCCCCATGATGGGCGGCATGAGCTGGCCATTGGTAGACGCGGCCACCTCGACGGCACCGGCCACATGATTCTTGAAACCCACCTTCTTCATCAACGGGATGGTCATGGCACCGGTGGTGACCGTGTTGGCGATGGAGGAACCCGATATGGAGCCCATGGCGCATGAGGCCACCACGGCCGCTTTGGCCGGCCCCCCCCGGAACCTGCCCATCAGCGCAAACGAAAGGTTGATCAGGTACTCACCGGCCCCGATCCGATCCAGGAATGCACCGAAGAGCACGAACAGGTAGACAAAAGTGGCCGATACCCGCAGCGGTACGCCCCACAGGCCTTCTCCGGTCATGAAGATGTGGTCGATGATTCGTTTGACGCGAAATCCCCGGTGTCCCAAATCGCCGGGAAGATAGGGCCCCAGATAGGCATACAGCAGGAAGATGATCGTGATGATGGGCAGCATGGGCGATACGCTGCGGCGGGTGGCTTCCAGCACCAGTATGATCAGGGCACCGCCGATAATGAGATCATACAGGGCGGCGTCACCTACCGAGGTAACCACATGGTCATAGTTGACAAACAGGTACAGGGCGCCGGCCCCGCCCAGAATTGCCAGAACGATGTCGGTGACGGCGATGCGATCGCGGGGCGATTTCTTCGACCAGGGATTGCAAAGGAAACACAGGACCATGGCAAAAGTCAGGTGGATGGAAAGCTGTTTGGACCCGGCCAGTTCTCCGAAGAATCCGGTATAGACCTGAAACAGGGACATACACACGGCAATACCAAAAACAATATAGCCTGCCGGACCGCTCAGGATGCGCGCGCCCCCCTCCGATGCCTGGGCCATCTCCTTGCTGGCTTCAATGTCCGCAGTCTCCGGTTTCACCACAACGACACCTCCTTAACTGCAATAGAAGTTCTCATCACGTTCGATCCGCATGCGCTTCCTTCGGAAAAATCGCCACGGGACGGCGTTAGCCGGCCCGCGACGGAGACGCTATTCCATGTAAAATGGTTGTTTTGGGGAACAAACAACCTCTGTGTCAGAAATGGTAGATTTCGGTTCAGGACAAGGCCCGAGCGAACGGCAAACCACAGGCGTAGCAGCGCTACGCCGAGGATTTGACGAGAGCGAGAACGCCGGCCTGGGCCGAAAGATGCCGTTTCTGATAGCTACTTGACCCCTTTCTCCTTAAAATACTTCTCAGCACCCGGATGCAACGGAATGCCCATACCGATCAGGCCCTTTTCCATCTCGATGTCCTTAAACTTGTCGTGGGCCTTTTTCAGCTGCGGCAGATCCGAGTAGACGGCACTGATGATCTTGTAGACGATGTCCGCTTCCAGGTCCGCCCGGGCCGACAGCATGGCCATCACCGATACGGTGGGAATTTCGCCGTCGTTGCCTTTATAGGTCCCTGCCGGCACCATCTGTTTGGCGTAGAAAGGGTAGCTCTTGATCAGCTTGTCCACATTGGCACCGCTGATGGGGACAATATCCACATCCACGATCAGGGCGGTATCCATGATAACGGCGGCACCCACGGCCACGGTGAAGAAAGCGGCATCCAGGCGTCCGTCCTTGATGTAGTCCGCCGACTGCGATGCGGTCAACTGCTCGGCCTTGGCCAGATCGTCAACGCTCAGGCCCCAGGCTTCCAGAATCTGCTTGGCGTTTTCGGTGGTACCGGAGCCGACCGGACCGATGGCGACCTTTTTGCCCTTCAGATCGGCAACCGATTTGATATTGGAACCCTTGCGGGCAACCAGCTGCACGTGTTCGGGGAAAAGGGTGCAGACACCCAGCAGGTTCTTGATAGGGTTGTCAAACATGCCTGCTTTGCCATGATGGGCATAGGAAGCAATGTCATTTTGCAGGATAGCGAAGTCGGTGTCACCTGCACCGATGAGTTTGGCATTGGCAACGGATGCACCCGACGATTCGGCGGTCACCTTGATGCCGTCATCCTTGAGGTGTTTCCAGGCAATTCGTGAGATGGCACCGGCCATGGGAAAATAGGCGCCAGTCACCCAACCGGCGGCAATGGAGACATAACGTCTTTTGGCGGCATTGAGGGTGCCTGCCGGTAGCGCCAGTGCAACGGCCACGACGATAACGACACTCCACATCATCAAACGTTTTCTTTTCATCTTTAACCTCCTCCGTTGGTTGAAACAATTAAGTAAATACACTTGCCGGAATTACCCATCACCTCCTTAACTCATGATCCGTTATCGTTGGTTGACAACTTCCCATCATGGAAAAAACCCATGGCTGCTGAAATCCGCTGAGCACATGTGACCACTGCCGGGACCATCACCTGCTGCAGATAGTCCTGGTTATGCTTAGCGGCATTGACCGCCATGTTCAACGCCGCAATCGCTTCCCCCTCGTGGTTCAATACCGGTGCCGCAGCTGAATACAGCTCCGGAGCCAGTTCGCCGTCGTTGACGGCAAAACCCTTGCGGCGGACGTCCGCCAGAATCGATTCGAGTTCACCGATATCCGTTACCGTTCGTCCGGTATGTTTGTCACGTGGATTGAGCCTTAACCGCCGGCGGGCTTCACCCGCCGGCAGCCAGGCCAGAAGGACACGGCCCATGGAGGTGCAATACGCCGGCAGTTTTGAACCGATCTCCAGATTAATGGTCAAAATGGACTGGGTCTTGACACGGTCAATGTACAGAATCTGGTCCTGCTCCAGAATCGCCAGGTTGAAGGTTTCGCCGTATTCCCGGCTGGCGCGCAGCAGGTGCGGGTGGGCGGTATTCCATAATTCCGACGACTTGAAGACGCCGTACCCGAGCTTCAGCACTCTGGGCGTGATTCGGTACGCTTTGCGATCCGGCTCCTTTTCGATCAAATCGATGGCCTGCAGGGTATAGAGGAACCGGTAGGCCGTCGGCAGCGTCATCTGCATGGCTTCGGCAATCTGGCTCAGGGTAAGGGGTTCCCCGGCCTCTGCCAATTTCTCGAGAAGCTTGAATCCGCGGGCCAATGAATTGATAAAATAGCGCTGTTCGGCGGGATTTTGCATAGCGAAATTGTATTTCGCTATATGAAAGCACAACAAGCGGCCAATTGCAACCACCGGTTTTCGGTCAGCGGTCGACCGTCTTGAACTGCTCCGGCGGGGCGCCGCAGACCGGGCATTTTTTGGGGATGCGCTTGTCGGTTACATAGCCGCATACCTGGCAGACATAATATTCTTTGACCACGTCCTTGATCACGTTCATGATCGCCCGTTCGTAGAGTTTGGCGTGGTAGCTCTCTGCATCGCGGGCATGGCTGAAGGCCAGGGCGGCAACCGTTTCGCCCTCTTCCTCGGCAGTTTTCAAAAACTCGGGGTAGGCGTTCTCACTGACCGTTTTCTCTCGCTGGAAGGACAACTCCAGGTTCGTATCGGTGTCCTTGACGATCAGATCCTTGACCAGGTTCATCTGTCGGGTGGCATGTACCCGCTCGGCCTCGGCGATGGCTCGAAACAGCAGGGCAATCTGGGGCAACTCCTCCTCGTCCGCCTTCGCTGCGTAAGCCAGCAAACGGAAATAGGCCTTGGCTTCACCGATAAACGCCTTGTATACATTCTCCTTGGTCTTTGGCTTCATGCAACCTCCGGGTTCAAGTTAAAAATGGTTCAAAAACGACTATTGGGTATTCGTGAAAGCGCGAGGCCAGCGGTTATTTCTTCCCCGGGTCCCTGAGTTCCCGGCGCATGATCTTCCCGGTGGCGGTCATGGGCAGGCTGTCCACGAATTGGATTTCCCGGGGATACTCGTGGGCAGCCAGCCGTTCCTTGACGAACTGCTGAATCGCCCGACTCGTTTCAGCCGATGCTTCCTTGGGATCCTTGGGCACGATGAACGCCTTGACGATCTCGGTGCGCAGCGGATCCGGCTGGCCGACGACGGCCACCATGCTCACGGCCGGATGTTTCATGATGCACGCTTCGATTTCGGCCGGTCCGATACGGTAGCCGGCACTGGTGATCAGGTCATCCCTGCGGCCGACGAACCAGAGATACCCGTCTTCGTCCATACGTGCCAGATCGCCGGTGAGGCCCCACCGGCCAATAAACTTTTTACGGGTGGCCGCCGGATTTTTCCAGTATTCGAGAAACATCACCGGGTCGGGGCTGCGCACGGCAATCTCACCCACGCTGCCCGCAGGCACCGGATGGCCTTCCTCGTCAACCACCGCCACCGTGTGCCCCGGTATGGGCCGCCCCATGGATCCTGGCCGTATGGGCATCACTTCGCCGCAATTGCCTACCACTAGGTTGCATTCGGTCTGACCGTAAAACTCGTTGATGGTCACCCCCATGACCCGACGCCCCCAATCCAGCAGTTCTTCTCCCAGTGTTTCACCGCCGCTCCCGATGGTTCTCATTTCAAAGTCCCGGTTGACGGACGCTTCGGGTACCTGGCGCATGAGTTTGAGAGCTGTGGGCGGCATGAAGGCATTGCGGATGCGGTGTTTGGCCAGCAGGTGGAAGGCCTCCTCCGGATCGAACTTTCTGGCCCGATGGGCAAGGACGGGCACCCCATGATGCCAGCTGGGAAAAAGCACGTCGATGAGCCCACCGATCCAAGCCCAGTCCGCCGGTGTCCAGAATCTGTCGTTCTCACGGGGGAAGAAGTTGTGCGGGAATTCGACTCCCGGCAGGTGTCCCGGCAGCACACGATGGGCGTGCAAGGCGCCCTTGGGTGGTCCGGTGGTACCTGAGGTGTATATGATCAGTGCCGGATCGTCGGCTCGGGTCTGGACCGGTGTGAAGTCATCGCTCCCCCGGTCCAGCAGGTCCGACATTAGCGAAACCCCATCGGGTGCGTCTCCTTCGATAACGATGATGACCCGCAATTGCGGTAGTTTATCCCGGATCGAGATTATTTTTGGCAGGTTGGCCGCATCGGTGATCACCCCGCTGGCCGTGCTGTTTTCAAGGCGATAGGCCAGGGCATCGGTGCCGAAGAGCGTGAAAAGCGGGATGGCGATAGCCCCCAGCTTGTATAGCCCGATATGGCTGATGGCCGTCTCCGGCCCTTGAGGCAAGAGGATACCCACGCGGTCGCCCAAACCGATGCCCATGGCCTTCAATCCGTTGGCCAGTCGGTTGGACTGCTTTTTCAGATCCAGGAAGGTATAGCGCTGCTTCTGCCCCTTATCGCTTTCATAAATCAGGGCCAGGCGGTCAGGCTGGTGGGCCCACTTGTCGCAGATGTCCACACCGATATTATAATACTCCGGCACCTGCCATTGGAAACGATCGCACAGCGTCCGGTAGTCCCCTGCCGCAGTCAGCATACCCGCTCTCCTGTCATCATCTTGTCTTTTTCGCCACCGGCACCCGGCAGGCAGCTACACGAGATCGACAAATTGCTCCGCGATGGGAAACAACCCGAACAGGCCGCCGGTGTGAATGAAGACGATGCGTTGGCCGAAGCGCTGCCGATCCCTGGCCAGTTCGGCCATCATACCGAAATAGGCCTTGCCCGTGTATACCGGATCCAGCACCACCCCTTCCAGGCGCACCAGGTCGCGTATGGCAGCCAGCTCCTCCGCACGCGACAACGCGTATCCCCGCCCCACATAGCCGTCGACGATGTCATAGGCAGGGATTTCGATGGGTTCGCCCGGCAGCCAGGTTGAATGAAACTCACGGCAGATGGCATCGATAATAGCCACAAAATAGTCCCGATCATCGCAGACATTGATCCCGGCCACGCGAATGTCGGCACCGCACCACAGGGCGCCCAGGGCCAGGCCGGCAGTGGTGCCGCCGGATCCCGTAGCGCAAATCACGGTGGTCGGCTTCACATCCCCATCGTCCAGACGCTTCAAATCGTCAACCAACTCCTGAATGGCGCGCACATAACCCCAGGCCCCTAACGCCGTCGAACCACCTTCGGGAATGATATAGGGATGGTGGCCCTCGTTTCGCAGCCGCATGACCTCCCGCTCGAATATCTCGTCACGTGAACGGTACTCATTCGGCGAAATCCAGAGGATATCGGCTCCGGCCATGGCGTCCAGCAAAATGTTGCCGGAGATCACCGGCGGATGGACGGGATCCTCGGTGCGCAGCAGAAGCAACGATGACAAACCGGCCCTAACCGCAGCAAGGGCAGTAGCCCGACAGTGGTTGGATTGGGCGCCGCCGCAGGTGATGACGGTATCGGCACCTTTTGCTCTGGCATCGGCCACGAGAAATTCCAGTTTGCGGACTTTATTGCCGGACAGTTCGCTGCCGGTGAAATCATCACGTTTGAAATAGATCTCCACCCCGGCCTGTCGGCTGAGACGTTCCATTTTCTGCAAGGGCGTGGGGGTGTTGGCCAGGGGAAACCGTGGGGGAGACGGATCCGTGAGTGTCATGGTCGCTTTCCTAACCTGCTAGTCGTAAAAATGGAGTAAAAGCTGATCATGTGTACATCAAATGGGCGTGAAAGCACAAGGGGCGGTTAGCTATACTTTCTCTGATATCCTGAATTGCAGGCTCAATCGAATATTCAGTTCCATGCTATTTCAACTGGGTGCAGCCTATGAACGGAATTGGATACTGGTTGGGCTTTTTCAATGGATTCTATGGCGGTCGATTGTATCGAGATAGCCGTTCCAGATCGGTATATTTGAGTGGAAATTACCATATTATGACAGCGACCCAGGTTTGGGCACTCGCTAAAAAAACAAGTTCCCATGGTTACGAAAATTGAACCTCGGGAAGTTCGCGCTGCGTAGCCAGATCGAGTGAAAAATAGGATCTTTTATTAAATCCGAATTTCCGGGCAATCAGCAGCGCGGGAAACGATTCAATCAAGGTGTTGAATTGGTTTACCGATCGGTTGTATAGGTTTCTGGCCTTTTGAAGATCCGCTTCGATATCATTCAAATTATTTTGCAAGACCAGGAAATTGGCGCTGGCCTTGAGATCGGGGTAGGCCTCGGCTAACGCCATCACATTTTGCAGTGATTTTGATATCCGGTTTTCCTCTTCCACACGATCAGACATTGCATTCGACCCAATTCTCTTATCAGTGATTGACGTCAGCACCTTTGTTTCATGCTCACTGTACCCTTCAATGGACTTTATCAAATTGGGTATCAAATTGAAGCGTCTTTTCAACATGACATCGATACCGCTCCAGGTCTCCTCGATTCTGTTTTTGTACTTGATGAATCGGTTGTAGGTTTTAATACACCAGACCATGACAAGAATGAGGAAAAAAGAGCCAAAAATAATGACCGGTTCCATGTCAGCACCTTTTCAATAGGTTAGCTGTATACAGTAAGCAAGCGGGCTGCTTAAGAAAAACGGTCGGTGACCGAAGGTGTTTTTTAGTTTTGCATAACGCAGTTCTGGGCCCTTAGCGTATTTTCGAGATGGGCTCTGATAATATCGTAGCGGAATCAAGATGAACTATTAAATGTATCGCAACTGCTCATCCGACCACTTTCAAAGCCAATTTTAAACCACGTGACCCGCTGCTCTGAGCTGCCATGAGTGAATGAATCCGGACTTACATAACCTTTTGTTTGTTTTTGCAGCGTATCATCACCAATGGCGCTGGCAGCTACCAGCCCTTCTTCTAGATCACCCACTTCGAGAAGTTGGCGAGACTTGTCAGCATGATGCGCCCAAACACCTGCAAGACAATCCGCTTGCAACTCCTGTAGAACGGACAGTTTGTTCCCTTCCACCGTGCTAAGATTTTTTCGAACTTCGTGCACCTTAGCGGATATACCCAACAAGGTTTGAATATGATGTCCGACCTCGTGGGCAATGACATATGCTTGGGCAAAATCTCCTGGTGCTTTAAAGCGGTTTTTTAACTGCTGGTAAAAACCTAAGTCTATGTACACTTGTTGATCACGCGGGCAGTAAAAAGGCCCGATTGCTGACTGGGCCATACCGCAAGCAGAATCAACTGCGTCTCGAAACAGCACGAGTCGCGGGGGTGTATAGGTTTTCCCATGTTGTTGGAACAAGGAGCTCCAAGTATCTTCAGTATCTGCTAAGATGACTGAAACAAAATCCACCAACTCCCTCTCTGCCGCTGTTTCTTGAAAAGGTGTTGCGGATCTGCTGATGTTGGTGCTCGGTTGCAAGCCAAGAAAGGTTAACAAGCCGCCGAGGTTCCCGCTGAAAAAAGCAAATGCACCCACAATTGCTAAAAGCAAGACCGTTCCTTTGAAACCTAAAAACTTGAATGCAATTGGGAGCAGATTTAGCCTGCTCCCGCCTGCGCTTCTAAAACCGGAGGCGCGCATACCGCGCCGATCTATCACATTGTTACTTTTGCGTCTCCCACGCCAGCGCATTGCTATCCCCCCCAAAAAACAAAAAAAAGTAATTGTTCCAAGTCAAGTCGTAAAAACACCACAGTCAGAACTATAGAATTGTCCACTCTTGGCCTTCTTGAGTGAGCCACTTACCGGCCATGGCTTTCCGACTTCGTTGCTTTGAGCGTTTGGAAGCGACTTCCAATAATCAATGGTAACCGTTCACAATCATATTTTCATGGAACACTCAAAATATTGAATAAATTTGAGATAGTGACCTAATGGTGGATCAAGGTCTATATGAATTGAAAAATGCAACTGTGAAGATGATATATTCGTGATCTCAATGAATGGTCAACTATAATCTGAAAACGACAACTTGGTAAGGCGCTTGTTGACTATGGTGAAGCGATTCAGGAATATAAAAAGCTTGACAGCAACATTACTACCGATGTATTTTTGTCTGAATGTCGACATTTAAACAATAGACAGTAAGTGCAACGATAAGCAAACCTTTTCCCCCGCCAAGTTAAAGAGAATCTAATATCGTGAATTGAATCTCCCGCGCAATCGTGGACGCTAAGTAAAGCCTCAAGTGGAAAAGTTTGATTGTCAAATACGTTGCATGGTCAAGCTCAAAGCGACGCCTTTTTCAATTGTAGAACATTTCAATATGGTAACACAGCTTTCTAAAAGCTTCAGAGTCTAAGGCTATCACTTAAGCGATCCTATCCCTGCCCGAAGCGCTGTCCAAGAAGCCACATTGCCCTTTGGATCGATCATTTAGCCCCAAACTATCTTTCGTATTACCTATTATAGCTAAAACGTAGGTATACTTATGAATCTCGCAAAAATCTCCTATAAACGTTAGTCGTACAAAGCAAAACCAGGAAGCTTTGGTCTATGATCTTGCAGTACGCACCGCTGAAAAGGCTGGTGCCACCGGAGCAGTAACCCGAGATGCAGTCACTTGTTAGATGAATATGCTGCGATTTTGCGTTGGCCCGCGACTTGGCCTTAAACATGATCTACAATTTTGAAGCAGCTTTTAGATAATTTCAAACTCTGTAGGTTCCAATAAAAAACGCTCAAAGCCGGAAAGACAGGGGCAATATCGTCACTGTCAAAAATTAATATCGGGCGACCAACACACTTTTCATCGTACATATCAGCCCGACATCACAAAAAGGAGGAATTACTGCCATGAAAAAGACCTGCACCCTACTCTCAATATTTACACTGTTCACTATGGTTGCCGTTTCCATTGCTTTTGCCGGGCCGGTTGTGATCAAAATTGCTCACCCCAATGTGCCCCAACACCCAATGGGGCAATGCTTCGAGAAGTTCAAGGAGCTCGTCGAACAGCGATCTGATGGCAAGTTTCGTGTAGACGTCTATGACAGCTCTAAATTCGGGAACTTCGATAGCGTGGTTCAAGGTCTGCAATATAACATGCTTCAGATGGGATCGGCTTCTACCCCAAACCTGTCCCCTTTCTCGGATGCATTTTTAATCTACGACCTGCCTTTTCTGTTTCCCGACTACGAATCTACAGATCTGATAACCGACGGTCCCATCGGCATGAATGCGACTGAAGCGTTAAAAGCAAGCGGTATTATCGGTCTGGGCTATATTGAAATTGGTTTCCGTAATTTGTGGAACAATCAGAAGACCGTGAAAAGCATGGCTGATGCAAAAGGTCTGAAAATTCGTTCGACACCATCCAAGGCCCACATTGCTACGTTACGCGCACTAGGTATGAATCCGACACCCATATCATGGGGTGAGGTTTATACCGCTCTTCAACAAAAGACCGTAGACGGAATCGACATTGACCTGAACTTGGCCTGGTTCAACAATTTCCCAGAAGTGAACAACAACGTCACCATTGTCAACAGCATCTACAGTCCCCACCTGGTAATGATGTCTCAAAAGTTCCTCGACAGCTTGTCCCCCGAAGACAAAAAAATGATTCTTGACACTTTTCAGGAAGTCAAGCTGTACCAGCGCAAGCTGATCCGTGACGGTGAGAAAGAGATCATGTCCAAGCTGGCGGACAAGGGCGTAAGTGTCACCGTGCTCAGCGAGGAAGAGCGCGAACGTTGGGCTCAGGCCACCGCTGTCGTATACGAAGAGTTCGAAAAACGTATCGGTAAAGACCTCATCGAAAAAGCCAGGGCAACCATCGCCGCAGGCAAGTAACGTTGAACCATCTGCAGTTGGGCGGGACGACCCGCCCAACTGTATTCAGGGAGGAAGCATGCATACAGGCAAATCAATCATTGCTCGAGCAGAGGAAATTTTCTCCAGCATAAGCCTTGCAGCCATGGTTGTAATTATTTCTGTTCAGGTCTTCCAGCGCTATGTACTTCAGTACTCGTTGGACTGGTCCGAGGAACTGGCCCGATACTTCTTCATTTGGTCGGTATACATCGGTTGCAGTTTCGCAACAAAGGAGGACCGGCATCTGGAGGTCACCATTTTGCGGTTTATTAAAGGTGGTTTGTTTGCCAAGCCGATAACTATCATCGCCTATTTGCTGACCATCATTTTCTGCGCATCGATTGCCGTTTGGGGGACCCAGATGGTCATCTTCCTGATAGGCACCGGCCAGAAAACTCAGGCGTTGGAGATCGGTATGTTCTGGATATATATCGCCATCCCACTTGGCATGGGACTAATGGGGCTGCGCACCTGTGAGCGCTTGTGGCTCGTATTGACCGGTAAAATAGACCCCCGAGGCAGCATGACATAAAGGAAAGGCTCATATATGGACACCACAATTGTTCTCATCTTTATCTGTTTGGGCGCATTTCTCATCCTGAGCTTGCCTATCGGCGTCGCCATCGGTCTTTCCGTGGCCGTGGGTATCGTCTTTGGAGACATGCTGCCAAGCGCCTTTCTCATCCAAAAAATGTTTACATCGCTGGACATGTTTCCACTGATGGCGGTTCCTTTCTTCATCATGGCTGGAGAAATCATGCAAAAGGGGAGCATGGCTGAGCGCCTCCTGGCAGTGTCCCGTGCGCTGGTGGGCCATATCACCGGCGGCCTGGCGCATATTTCGGTCCTGACCAGCATGTTTTACGGTGCGCTTTCCGGTTCCTCTCCGGCCACGGTGGCCGCCGTCGGTGGCATCATGGTGCCGTCTATGACGAAAGAGGGCTACTCCAGATCATTTGCCACGGCCGTTAACACTTCCGCCGGCACGTTAGGGGT
>JAAUYD010240537.1_pt1 | contig 12252 bp, 6 predicted proteins | sample 7278101 | NCBI WGS metagenome assembly JAAUYD01 (sample SAMN14350128, study PRJNA611818) | marine sediment metagenome | isolation source: surface marine sediment (0.6m) | place: French Polynesia: Moorea | collected 2018-08 | reverse complement strand
TCAAATGATTCGGAAATAATTTTTTCTCTTAATGCCTGATCTAATTCAGGTTGAATTATTTCTTCGACCCAAATTAAATACACACCTTTTGGTGTGGTAATTGGTTTAATCATTCCTGGTGGTGAGGTAGAAAATACAGCCGAAGCAATCTCTGGACGAAAATCTTTACGATATCGAACTCCTTGGTATCCATAACTACGGCGGAGTTCTATGTCTTGAATATATAAACGAGCCATGTCTGGAAAAGTAATTTCACCTTCTTCCAGAGCATAAAATAGTTCATAAGCCAAGTCTCTATCCTCAAAAGTGACTTCATAAGTAACAGCAGCATCGTAATCTACTCGATTCTCATAAAAGAATTTTTCAATTTTATCTGAGAAGAGATGATTGGCTAACTTCTTAGAAATCAGATTATTGTGGACTAGTTCTTCAAAATCCATTACAGACAGATGGTGTTTGTCTAACCAAGCCCAAGTGTCTTTAGCTGTGGCAAGTTTTTTCTCTAACCTTAGCTTGTCGCATTCTTCTTGTAATTCTTCTTCTGACACCTGAATACCAGTTTTCTCAGTTGCTTCAGCAATGATTGCTTGAGATGCTATAGCTTCTACAAAATCAGGAATCTGACAGGTTAGTTTAATCCTGTGGATAATATCTGAAGTGGAAATGGTTATATGTTCGGGCATAACACCAATCTCTGAGGATAGTAGTTTTGGATTTGATCAATTAGTTGTAAAAAAGCAAGGTTTAAGTCTTTAGCAATTATGGTTCACCTTATTTTTTGAGAGTGGTACAAGATTGGATCTTAATTCCTGTAGTCATTATTAAAGTAGAACTCAAAATCAAAATCTAGGTCACTTTGGTGGTAACAATGGTTCTAAAAATGAATAGTACCCTTGTTGAGAGAAAAATCGTGTGACATATAGCTTTTCAGGCTATGGCGACAATGGGTTTCCAGACAGAGCCTAGAAACGAGTTTACGACTTCTTCATATAAGGGTTGAAGTTTATCCCTCTTCTAAGAAACAGGAATGTTTCTTTACATCCATAGGAAATACGATAGTTTTCCTCGGACACTTTAATCACTCTCGCACTTATAAAAATCCAAAACCCTTATTCTTAAGGAATTTTATTAATTTAGGCGTAGGTTGGAGAGCGACTCCATGGCGGTGAAACATTTGCAGTGGAAGGGTTACCTCATGTATTGCACCTACACCCTAAAAGGGTGAGGCTATACAAGCATGCTTACGCGGAGCGGCTTCCCGTAGGGTAGCCTGCCTACTCAAGCTAAAAGTCCTGATTTCTCCTGTTGTTGATAATAATATATGTTTATTAATAACATAGAAAACCAGTATTAATACGAGACGTGCAAGATGTCAGTTACCGGCATATATAAGCAAAGTGTTGAACTCGGAAGGAGGTTCCTAACTTTGTAGTCAGTGGCATTTGAGGGACTGGCTCACCGCTGCGCGTCTACACTTAGCTTTACCTAACAACTTGCACTAACTCCAATAACAGAAGCCTCTAGCTCTTGTTGAGAATCGTGCAAGTTCTCAGTTTTACCCGACCTACACTTATTTTTCTTTTTCCAGAGTGACCGAAACTATTCAGTCGCAATTGCCTCTTATGGATGTAAAGGAACCTTGCGATTTTTTTGGAGAGGATTATATTCGTACCATTCAGTTCTAAAAATCAAGATTCTCATTTCTTCTCCTCTGCTCAAAAGAATCCCGACTTCTTTGAAAAATCGGGATTCTGATTATTTCAGCTTTCAGCACACAATAGGCTCCTCCATGTCGATAATAGCTATTGGTTAGGAGTTACGCACTGTACAAATTAGCCATAATGTGTATTACGCCATTCTGGCGTTTCACACGCTTTGCATAACCCTAATTCACTCGCTTCCTTGGCTGTCTTAGGTGCTATGAATGGCTGAAATAACCAAATGTCGTATAGTACTTATGTACAATGCGTAAGTCCTATTGGTGATAACTCTGGTGATAAATCCTTATCAATTCTTTGTGCTAGTTTATAAGCCATTGATGGGGGGTTGCGATAATTACTGGCAGTTTTTCTAAATCCCCATCGTCTAGCTTCAGCTTCTGAAACTCCAAACTCTAAGGCAAGTTGTTGGTAAGACCAGCTATATTTTCTCATTAGCTCAATGGGATGCATAACTTTGTTCCTGTAGACTTAAATTATGTGGAAACTGGAAGTGTTGACCAAATAATTAGTTATTCGTAGTTGATGTAGTTGATAAAGATTTATTCACATCTCGCACCACAAGATTACCCTCGATGTAGCAGAGCCTGAAACCCTTATTGATCGATAGGTTGGGCAGTAACTACCCTTAAGCTTATTGAGAAAGTGCAAGATTTTGTATTCATAACCATACTTGAGTAATTCCTATGTTCACTGGTGGGTTATTTCTGCTGCGATACACTAGTACAGTTCAACGGAAATAATAGACCATTTATAAAAGGTCACACCTAGGAAACACATTACTTTTGACCCTAAATTACGTTTCTAAACCTCCTTTTTTCAGTTTTTTAGTTTCTTAAATGGATCTAATACATAGTCAATGATTCGACGCTGGCGAATAATGACTTCGGCGTTGGCTGTTTGACCAGGGGTTAAAGTGACCTGTTTTTCGCCATTATCGACATACTGCTGATCTAAAGCGATTTCTAACTCAAAGCTTTCAATAGTTCCTTGAGGGGTTTGCTGCACTTTGGAGTCAGGAGATACCCAAGTTACTTTCCCTTCGACAATGCCATACTCTTGGTAGGGATAGGCATCAAACTTGACTTTGACTTGCATTCCCACCTTTAAAAAGCCACTATCCTGTATGGGCATTTGGGCTTTAAGAATAACATCGGCATTTTTCGGTGCGATTTGGGCAATCCGTTGTCCGGGTTGTACTACTTCTCCCGATTTACCAAATGGCAACTCAAAAATCACTCCATCAATAGGCGATCGCACTATGCGTTGCTTTAACTGTATATTTAAGGATGCTATCTGACTCTTGGTTTGGGCGATTTGAGAGTCTAGTGCAGTAGCTTGATTATCTATATCTTTGATTTGTTCTTGATGCTTGAGAATTGCCAGTTTACCGGCTTGTAGTAAACTTTGATAGCTACTTTTCTCTTCTTGCAGTTGCAATCTTGCTTGTTCAATGTCAGCTTCTAACTGATTCATTGTAGCTTGATAGCGGTTTTGTTCCTCCGTTAAGCGCAATTTTGCTTGTTTAACATCAGATTTTGCCCTCTCGTAGAGCCGTTTACTTTCTTGCTCTTGTTTTATCAGTTCATCAATTTGATTTGCAGAAACAGCACCCTCATCTAAGAGTTGGCTAAAACGTTTGACTTGTCTAGAATCTATAGTTAAACGATTTTCAGATGCATTTCGATCGGTCTGAGAAGAACTAATTCTTTGTTGTACTTGATTAAGTAATGCTTGTTTCTCTAGTCTTTGTAGATAGTATATACTCTGTTTAGCCGCGAGATTTTTTTTAGCTTGGTTAACTTGGGAGAGCTTTTCCAGGGCTTGGGATTGGTTTTGTTGCTCTTGGGTGCTCAAGGTTAACTGGACTTGATTTTTGAGTACATCTAGTTGCGATCGCTGATTTAATAGTCCAGAAAGCTTTGCCTCGCCTTGCTGTAGTTCTGTTTTTAAAACATCAGCATCAAGTTCTAGCAAAACCTGTCCTGCTTTAACGATGTCACCTTCTTTGACATTGACAGCTTTGACGCTCCCAGCGGCAAGAGAGTCAAGTTTTTGGGTTGCACCTTTAGGTTCTATGCGTCCCTTAGCACTTCCTGTTTCATCCACCTTAGAGATGGTAGCCCAGGGTATGCCAAGGGCGGCAAAGAAAACTAGAGCATACAATATACCATGACTCCACAGCTTGGGTAAGCCATCTAGTAATTCTTCTGTAGCATAGTGTAGATCATCGAGCTGTTCATCTGCTGGGAGCTGTTCATTGCGCCCAGTATTTTGATGATCTATTTTGTTATTTATATACTCATCATATTCTTGTTGTGCAAGTGCAGATGAGGAATTGGAAGATCGATATGGCATAATTTGATTGACCAAAATCAAAATAATAGATGCTGTTGGGGAAGAGTTAGGAGTTGGGAATTGTTCTAGAGGCAATATATTTATCTCTATTTAAGAATCAATCACTCCTTACTCCTCACTCCTAATTATCCCACTTGAGCTAGTTGTTGTTGATTTAGATAGTAATAATGTCCTTGTTTAGCGATTAATTCTTCATGATTACCGCTTTCTACCAGGATGCCACGATCCAAAACCAGGATTAAGTCTGCATTCCTGACAGTTGAAAGCCGGTGGGCAATAATCACACTTGTACGTCCCTTCAAAATTGTTTTCAGATTGTTCTGAATAATCCGCTCTGATTCTGTATCTAGATGGCTGGTTGCTTCATCAAATAGTAACAAGCGGGGATTACCGAGGAGAGCGCGAGCTATAGCTATGCGTTGGCGTTGACCCCCGGAAAGCATACCGCCACCTTCACCAATTTTGGTTTCGTAACCCAAGGGCAACTGCTGGATAAATTCATCTGCGCCAGCGAAGGTTGCTGCTTGAATAACTTCGTCTAAAGAGGCTTGTGGGTGGGCAATGGTAATGTTTTCCCGGATGGTGCCACCAAATAGAAATGTATCTTGGTCTACAACCCCCGCTTGAGAACGGAGCGATCGCAAGGAAATTCCATTGACATCATGACCGTCAACTATAACTTTACCATCTGTGGCTGGGTATAAACCTAAAATCAATTTGGCCAGGGTTGTTTTGCCGGAACCACTACGTCCCACAAGGGCCACCATTTGTTCCGGCTGAATTTCAAAGTTAAGATTTTCTAGGATGTTGGTCTTACTTTCTGGATGATAGCGGAAGGTGACATTTTGAAACTGAATATGACCGCGCAACTTACCCAAGGTCTTGCGAGGTTTTTCGTGCAAGTCTTCTTCTGGCTCTGCTTCTAGCACATCATTGAGCCGTTCTACAGAGATCAGAATTTCCTGAAATTGATTCCACAGTCCTGAAAATCTCTTAAAAGGACCCAAGACGTTCCCCACCAACATATTGAAAGCAACTAGTTGTCCAACGGTAAGCTCTCCTTGAATAACTTGCCATGCTCCAAACCACATCAATCCTGTACTGGTAAAGGTTTGAATGGCACCAGCGATGATCGAGAGGCGAATGCCAATTATTTTGGAATGAAAGCGTTTTTTAACCACATTATTGAGCAATTCTTCCCAACGCCAACGCACGCTTTGTTCAATTGACAATGAGCGGACAGTACGAACTCCTGTAAGGGATTCGATCAGATAGCTCTTTTGTTCGGCTCCGGCATTAAAAACTTCCCTAGAAATGCGGCGTAAAATACCTGTGCTAGCCAGTGCCAGAATGAAAAATGGTGGTACAGTCATTAGCACAAGTAATGACATTTTCCAGCTATACCAAAACATTAAACTCAGATAGATGACTAATGTCAGCATATCTAGCACAATTGACATGGTTTGACCTGTCAAGAAGCTACGAATTTTCTGGTTTTCACCGATGCGGGAGGTTATATCGCCAACATAACGAGACTCAAAATAGGAAAGAGGCAAGCGGAAAGTATGTTTGATAAAACCTACTATTAGAGAGACACTAATGCGATTGGCGGTGTGTGCAATCAGATATGACCGCACTGCATTCATGGCAATGCTGAACAAACCAAACACAATCATTCCCAAACCAACGGCGTTTAAGGTCGTTAGACTGCGCTGTACCAAAACTCGGTCTAGCATTAACTGGGTAAACACCGGCGTTACCAGTCCAAATAACTGCATTAACACCGAAGCCAAAAATATTTCCAGCAGTACTTTATAGTGGGGTTTGACTAATTCAAAAAACTTCCACAGACCGACACTCTCTTCTTGGGTATCTTTAAGTAGAGATGTAGGTTGTAGAAGTAATGCATAGCCTGTCCAACCTTCTGCAAATTCTTGGCGGGTTAGCTTACGTTGACCAAGAGCAGGATCGCCGACAATCACTTTGTTTCTGCTAATTTCATAGACGACGATAAAGTGATTGCCTTCCCAGTGAGCGATCGCTGGAAAAGATTGTTCGGCGAATTTATCCAAGGTTGCTTTCACTGGACGAGTGGCAAAACCGAGGTTTTCTGCAGTGGTGGCGAGTGCCTGTAAAGAAGCACCACTACGACCAGCATTGGTCATATCCCGCAGCCGATTGACACTAAAACGCTTACCCCAGTAACTACTAATCATCACTAAGCAAGCAGCACCACAGTCGGAGGCACTGTGTTGGGCATAGTAGGGATACTGCTTAGTAAACTGTCCCCACCAATGACCCATTCTCACTTTCGGACTGGGAAAGTAAGGACGGGTTTTCTTGGGTGGTGGTTGTGATGTTGGTTCTTGCCCTGGAAAGGGAATAATTTTTTGCGATGCTTCTAAACGTTCGACTTTATTGCGCTTAGGGCGTGATTTGGATTTGACAGCTGGACGACGTTCTGTGGCGACAAATTCAGATAATTCTGGACAGTGTTCTAGTGCAGTTTGCCAATCTGTGTCCTGGAGAATATATGTGATGCTTGATTGCTCTATCTGCCCATTTCCCTTTGGTAAATCTGCATATATTTTCCCTGATATTAAGGAATTACCGTCAGATTGTACAAATTTTCCCCGATAAAATAGCCATAGCTTGGGAGCTTTCTCTATGGATATTTCGTCTAATCTGTCTATAACCTGCCGCTCAAACAGTGATAAAGCTTTGAGGAAATCCTGTACTTGTGATGTATGGCGAGGAAATTGTGAAGTTTGACGACACAACAACATTAAATCCCATATTTCTGCCTGGCGATAAATGCGATCGCGTACTTGGGGGTATTTCTCTATCAAAGGCTGTAATGCCTGTTGGGGAAGGTAACACAACTTTAGAATATGAGAAGCTTTGGCTGTATAAGGGATGAATTCTGTTTCCGGGAACAGGGTCATCTCACCAAATGCTGCTCCAACTTCAAGGGTAGTAATTAAGTTCTCAAAATTATCTAAAAGTCGGACTTTACCCTCAAGAACTATGTAAATACCTGTTTCAGCCTCTCCTGCTTCCCAGAATAATTTCGCTACTGGCGGTTCTACAACTTGGGTATTTTGGACGCAGTTTTGCAAATCCCTTTCCGCAATCGAATCACCCAGAAACGCAGATATTTTTCGATACAACTTATCTTGAGAAAATACTGATACCATACCACTGGCTCTCCATTGTTATTTAGTAGTCACAAGACACAACAAAAATGAGAAATAAGGTTGTGAACTCATCTATAAACAGAACAATGAATACTAGGAGTATGTGTTTATATATGTCAGGGAAAGAATCCCTAACCATTTCCGAAACTTTAACGACAAATGTATATGTAAAACTCGAATTATTGCGAAGTAGCAATTTTCAAACATCAAGCTACTAACATCTTGCAATTTATGCTTAAAATGTGGCATCATAGTATTCTAATAGTTGTATTCATCAACAAACTGAACATCTGTTTCAATCCCCGCCAAGGTGTAACAGATGTACTGTTTTTTTTCTTTTAAATGCAGCTATTGCTGGGTCACACCCCTTGGCACTAAAGTCATAGAGGGGTGACAACCCAGCTTAAAACCACGATTTTCTAGTCTCTGTTTTCATAAGTCCTTACCTTCGTATTTAGAGGATCTTGTGTGGAGGATAGTAAATTCCACGTATGATCGCCAAAGCTATTTTCTTAATATTGTTTGTCAAATTTTTGCCAGTAAGACCGGCTGAACTCAAAGAATTACTTGATTGTCAAAGGAAAGTTAGCAAACATTCTCAGAAATGATGGATAGGACAATGTCTATTATGTGCATATCCATGATTTACGGGAATCTTAACCCTTATAAAGCCTGACCAATATTTATAAAAGCATTAAATTACAAGAGCTTAGTACTGTAGTTAAATTTGCTTTTTATGGAAATTTTTAACCCTGACTCAACTCATAGATAGATACGCCCTCATAGTAAATTACATTTTACTTTTAGTATATTAGTGTGTCGGATGTCAACAAAGCTATACATTTTGTGAAATATTAAAAAATAATTAAATTTTTTTTAAAGTTTCCCCCTAGTAATTACCTTATTGCTGCTGAGAGTTTATAACAGATTTTCTATTCAGTTAACTCAAATCAATGGAACTTTATACTAGCTTCACAGAACAAGATGGTTTGATAAATTTACCATTAACAGAATTTCTAAAAATCAGTAATTGTATATGTTATGTATTGATTTAAGTTAGGGATTGTTCTAATCGCAGTAGACCGAAAGCTATCCTGAGCTAAGTCAAACGAGTTTTAGTTCGTGCTGATTCGATGTATAGCAATATCTCGCTTGAGTGAAATACAATCTGTAGCCATGAAGTATATCCATTTACCCCTCAAAACTAATGGTCTATCCCATTAATTTTGAAGGGCAACTGTAGTGCGGGCATCTTGCCCGCTACGGCAGGGAGGGAGACGCTCCTACTACAATTATTTACCTCTCAGAACTTATGGGACAGACCAGTAGTGTTCTGCCACATTAATTTCGCCACATTAATTTTGAAGGGCAACTGTAGTGCGGGCATCTTGCCCGCTGCAGCAGGGAGTGAGACGCTCCCACTACAATTGTTTTACCTCTCAGAACTAAGGCGATAGACCACTAGATAGAGCAACCCTTTGACCACAGTCTTTACGAAAGATGAGGGGTTTTTAGACTGCTGGGAGCAGTCTAAGATTGTGTAGTCCTAGGCTTGAGTATGTTGACACAGCCTGCCGCAGACTTGGTTTTTAGGGGTTTGAAAACACCCCCTAGGATATATGAAAAATTAGATCGAGCGATCATACAAGCCTTAGAAACAATTACTCAATTCAAGATATTGTTGGTTGGTTTACCCACTGTTGCTACTATATTAAACCCAACTGAGAACCGCCATCCCATTTTTCAAGGGTTTGGGCTTTAGATATAGGTTCAATCCAAAAGCCTTGAACTGAGGAGCTATGATTTGTGTTTGAAAAACATCGGAGAGTAGGAACAGTTACAATTTGTGAAAATTTAACCCTATTAATCCCTTGATCGAGGTTTAATATTTGTAGGAAATAAGGTTGTCAAACGAAAAAATACTACACTGGAATATAGTTATGTGAAAATTATTGAAGTCAAAACAGTTATTTTTTTTGCAAGTATAAAAGAATTATGTAAAACAAGCTCGCGGTTGCAATTTAAAGTAGTACTATTATACTTTGTATATCTTAGGGTATACTCCTTCTTATAGATATCTATCTAAAGAAATATCAAGTTTTGAAACATTTTAATTTCATATTGATTAGGTATTTAGGTAAGGCACTGGCTTAGAGTAGGGTTTCCCATTTCTCCCTTTGCCTGATAAAATCCGAAGTTGACTAATCAAAAATCGAAAATTAAAAATTGATTGCTGTTCTTGGTGCAGGTGCGTGGGGAACCAGTTTAGCTACCATAGCGTTAGCTAATGGTCATTATGTAAATATTTGGACCCGTAGAGGTTCTTTGTCCTTGGCTGATGCTGTCAAAGATGTAGATATTATTTTATCTGCAATTTCTATGAAAGGAGTACGGGAGGTTATTTCCCAACTTCAAGGATTAACCCTATCTCCCCAGATTATTTTTGTCTCAGCAACTAAAGGTTTAGATTCCCAAACAACCAGTACACCTTGTCAACTTTGGCAAGAAGCTTTTCCTGATCATCCGGTGGTTGTGCTTTCCGGACCAAATTTATCTCAGGAGATACAACGGGGATTGCCTGCTGCTACGGTAGTTGCTAGTAATATTGCCAGTGCTGCGGAAATGGTGCAGTGGGTATTTTCCTCTAATCGTTTCCGGGTTTATACTAATAGCGATCGCTTGGGAGTAGAATTAGGGGGAACCCTAAAAAATGTAATTGCGATCGCAGCTGGTGTTTGTGATGGTTTACAGTTAGGCACTAATGCTAAAGCAGCCTTAGTTACCCGTGGATTAACAGAAATGGTACGTATTGGCATCCACTGGGGCGCGAAACAGGAAACATTTTATGGTTTATCGGGCTTAGGTGATTTACTAGCAACTTGTAACAGCCCCTTAAGTCGCAATTACCAAGTTGGCTACCAGCTGGCTGGTGGTAGAACTCTGACAGAAATTTTGACAAACTTACCAGGGACGGCAGAAGGAATCAATACTACCGAGGTTTTGCTGCAACGCTGCCAGCAACAAAATATATCCATGCCAATTACCGAGCAAGTATATCGCTTACTTCAGGGTCAAGTTACACCTAAACAAGCACTGGAAGAATTAATGTTGCGAGATACCAAGGCAGAATACCAGCACTGAATTTCGATCATTTTTAATTACACCATTGAAAAATAGGGGAATTTCCTGAAGAAAAACCTGTAAATCTTCAGGAAATATCTAACATACCCCTGTAGATAGGACTATGCCAAAAATTAATATATTTTTGCATCTGTCTATGTTTATACCAAGTAATATTCTTGTTGGTCAAGAGAAATCCCATTATTTCACAACACTCATAGTGACTCAAATTATCTGTATGCAATGATTTGGATACACATAATCCCAACTGCATAACTATCAATGTAGGCAAGAAAATACTAGTATTAAATAGAACCAGTGATTTTATTTGAGAAAAAAAACTGCAAAGAAAATCAAAACTGTGTTAGTTCATCGTGAATCGCGGGAATAATAGCAACAGTTAATTAGCTGACCGTAATCTATTGTTACCTGGAGCCATTTGAGACGATACTTTATGCCAGCAACATCTTTTTACACCGATACTACCGACGAAGCCCAAAAGTCTCCTCAGGTTTTTGATGCCGAACTCACCGTTGATGAAACTGAGTTGTCAGTAAGTGAACAAGAACTAGAGGATTTGGAAACTGCTGTCGCCGAGCAAGCACCCTTAACACATAATCCTAACCGTCGCAGTACAGATCTTGTACGTCTGTACTTACAAGAAATTGGTCGGGTTCGTCTATTAGGAAGGGATGAGGAAGTTTCAGAAGCTCAAAAGGTTCAACGCTACTTGCGACTGCGGATTATTTTAGCCAATGCAGCCAAAAAAGGAGATGAGATCCTGGAGCCATATCTACGTTTAGTTGAAGCTCAGGAGCGATTAACATCAGAATTAGGACATCGTCCTTCTTTGGAACGTTGGGCTAGGACTGGTGGTGTGGATGTATTTGAACTCAAGGGTACCCTTTCTCGAGGCAAAAGACGCTGGGCTGAGATTGCTGACTTGACTGTGGAAGAGTTGGAAAAAGTCCAATCCGCAGGACTTCAGGCGAAAGAACACATGATTAAGGCGAATCTGCGCCTAGTTGTATCTGTTGCCAAGAAGTATCAAAATCGAGGCTTGGAACTGTTGGATTTAGTGCAAGAAGGCACTTTGGGCTTAGAAAGAGCCGTTGATAAATTTGACCCCACCAAAGGTTATCGTTTTAGCACTTATGCTTACTGGTGGATTCGTCAAGGAATTACTAGAGCGATTGCAACTTCTAGCCGCACTATCCGCCTCCCAGTCCACATTACAGAAAAGTTAAACAAAATTAAAAAAGCTCAACGCAAAATCTCCCAAGAAAAGGGACGAACTCCTACCTTGGAAGATTTGGCAGTAGAGTTAGAAATGACTCCTGCCCAAGTCCGGGAGGTGTTGTTACGAGTACCTCGTTCTGTTTCTCTGGAAACAAAGGTGGGTAAAGATAAGGATACCGAATTAGGAGAACTACTAGAAACTGATAGTGTTACCCCAGAAGATATGTTAATGCGAGAGTCTTTACAAAGGGACTTACAGAATCTTTTGGCGGATTTAACTACCAGAGAACGGGATGTAATCCTCATGCGGTTTGGTTTAGCTGATGGTCATCCCTACTCTTTAGCAGAAATTGGCAGAGCTTTGGAATTGTCCAGAGAGAGAGTACGGCAAATCGAATCCAAAGCCTTACAAAAATTGCGTCAACCCAAGCGACGCAATCTCATTCGTGACTATATGGAGTCACTTACTTAAATTAAAAATCAACTGAATTAAAGAATTAAGGAATTATTGAGGCGCAAGGCATTGCGCCTTTTTTACTGTGTGATTATTTCTATGGAGTATTCTTTCCCCAAGCTAATCATTAATTCTGAATTCGTCAACCAGGGAAGGAGGGAAGGAG
>JAAUYD010049012.1_pt1 | contig 12254 bp, 14 predicted proteins | sample 7278101 | NCBI WGS metagenome assembly JAAUYD01 (sample SAMN14350128, study PRJNA611818) | marine sediment metagenome | isolation source: surface marine sediment (0.6m) | place: French Polynesia: Moorea | collected 2018-08 | reverse complement strand
TCGTAGTGCTTGGCGATCGTGCCGTCCGGACCGATGATGAATGTCTGTCGCTTAGCGACCGTCATGCCGAACATCCGCGTCTTGACGCCATATGCGCTGGCCGTGGTGCCGTCGGCGTCCGACAGCAACGGAAACGGCAGCCCGTATTCCTCGGCAAACGCCTTGTGTGACCCGACGTCGTCGAGACTGACGCCCAGAATCTGGGCATTGAGGTCACGAAACGCAAATATATTGTCTCTGAACTCGCAGGCCTCTGTCGTGCAGCCGGGCGTGTTGTTCTTGGGGTAGAAATAAAGGACAACCCACCGGTCCCGATAATCCTCGAGCGAGTGCAGCTGGCCGTGCTGGTCGGACAATTCGAACTCGGGCGCCTCACCGCCTTCGCGCAGATCGTCATTGGCAATGCCGATCGACGTGAACCCGAGTGCGATCGCCAAAGCGACCGCCGGTATGAGGGCGAGTGAGAATCTGCGCTTCATTGCCTGGGGCCTAGGTCCGGCTTCGGTAAGCGCATTATAATACGATCACACTCGCGGCAATGTAACTCATCGTATCGACCTGAATGACTGATGCAACGCAATCTCTGAAGACCGCGTTGGTGTTGCCCGGTGGCGGCGCACGCGGCGCTTTCCAGGTCGGTGTCCTCAAAGCGCTGGCGGAAATCCTGCCGCGAGGCTGCGCGAACCCGTTTCCCATTATTAGCGGCACTTCGGCGGGCGCAGTGAATTCCGTCGTCCTGGCGACCCGCGCACGCAACTTCAGGATCGCGATCGCCGAGCTGGAGCGGGTCTGGGGTCATTTCCGCTGTCATCACGTGTACAGGACCGACCACCTGACCATGCTCAAGAGCAGCCTGCACTGGTTGGCCGCTCTCGTGCTGGGCGGGCTCGTCGTCGGCATGCCAAAGTCGTTGCTGGACAATTCTCCGTTGCGCAAGCTGCTCGGGGACAACGTCCATTTTCCGCGCATCCGGGACGCCATAGAGGCCGGACATCTGGAGTCTGTGGCGGTCACCGCAGCCGGCTACGCGACCGCGCGTTCGACGACGTTCTTTGAAGCGGATCCCGGACGGCAGCCATGGCAAAGAACGCGCCGCCTCGGCAGGCACACCCGGCTCAATCTCGATCACCTCATGGCGAGCATCGCGGTACCGATGGTCTTTCCACCCGTTCGCATCGGCAACGAGTACTACGGCGATGGCGCGATGCGCCAGGCCACGCCGCTCAGTCCGGCCTTGCATCTCGGCGCCGATCGCATTCTCGTCATCGGAATCCGCGATGAGACGGGAGGCAAGGAACCCGACGTACCAGGCGATCCGCCGAGCTTCGCCACGATCGCGGGCTACATGCTCGACACACTATTCATGGACGGTCTCTACTCTGACCTCGAGCGAATAACCCGGATCAACGATTTGCTCGATGCGGTACCGGAACAGCCGCTGTTCGCCGGGGAACGTCAGCTTCGACCGATCGATAACATGCTGATCGTTCCGAGCGAGGACCTGCGGCTCATCGCCGAAAAACACCGGCGCGAGCTGCCGCTCGCGATCCGAACGCTGCTCCGCGGGGTCGGCGGCAAGAGTCCCGGCGAGAACAAGTTGTTGAGCTTCCTGCTCTTCGAAAGCGCCTATACGCGCGAACTGATCCACCTCGGCTATCGCGATGCCATGGCGGTCAAGGACCAGCTTCTGGATTTCGTGACGGGGGCCGACGTACCGCGACTTTTCGCGCCGACCTGGATCAAGCGCGATCTCAGCTCATTGAGTCCCGATTGAGCTGTTGGCCGGACAGCGCATTGTGGCGCGTGTGTACCGCGCCATGCGTCTCGGCAAGCTCGGCAGCGACTTTTTCGGTCATGTAGACCGAGCGGTGCTGACCGCCGGTGCAGCCGATCGCCACCGTCATATAGCCGCGGCTGGCTACCTTGTAGTGCGGAATCCAGCGGCCCAGAAATGCCGTTATGTCTTCGCACATGGCCGCGAATTTGTCCTGTGCGTCCAGGAACTCCTGCACTTCGTCGTCCATTCCGGTCAGGCCGCGGAGTTCCAGGGTCCAGTACGGATTCGGCAGGCTGCGCAGGTCAAAGACGAAGTCGGCGTCGGCCGGGATTCCGTACTTGAAGCCAAACGACTCGATCAGGACCGATAGCGATTTGGTTTGTCGGCGATCCACTCGCGAGCGGACGATGTCGGCGAGTTCGTAAATGCTCGTGCGGCTCGTGTCGACAGTCAGGTTGGCCAGAACCTGGATCTCTGCGAGGATCTTGCGTTCGGACTCGATCGCGGCAAGCAGCTCGGTTCCCTGCTCCGCCAACGGATGGCGGCGCCGTGATTCACTGTAACGCCGCAGCAAGATCTCGTCGCCGGCCTGCAGGAAGATGATGTCCGTCGTAACTCCGTGGTCTCGAAGTTTGTGGAGAAGGTCGGGCAATTCGCGCAGATTGTCGGCATGATTGCGAGCGTCGACACCGACGGCGAGATCGCGGGGCGACTTGCCGTTGTTGCGGCGTACCTCGTCGACGGCCCCTGTCAGCAGCGCGACCGGCAGATTGTCGATGCAATAGAAGCCGAGATCCTCGAGCGCGTGCAGCGCGACCGATTTACCCGAGCCGGACAGCCCGCTGACAATGATCAGGCGCAATTCGCCCGGCCCGCCATTGCGGCGCCGTTGATCAGCGCCTCGTAAAGGTCTTTGCTGCTGTTCATTTCACGCAATCGCGCGCGCAAGCCGTCGTCCGCGAGTACCTGTGTCACGAGCTTGATGTCGGCGCGGTGCTTGTCGTCTACCTCGCTCGGTACGATCATGCCGAAGACGATGTCCACCGGTTCTCCGTCGGGTGAGTCGAAGTCGACGGGCTCCGATAGTTTGATCAGGACGGCGACGCTTTCGTCGATGCCGTCGACGCGACAATGAGGGAACGCGGCACCGCGCTCCAGGCCCGTGCAGCCGAGCCGTTCGCGGCTGATCAGGCACTCGAAGATATCGTCGCTCGCGATCTCCGGGTGATAGCGAACCAACAACTCGCTGAGAATTTCCAGGCAGTGTTTCTTGCTGCGCGCCATCGCATTGCACAGCACACCGTCCGGCTTGATGATTTCCTGGAGCGACATAGCGGGTACTTCCGACACTCGAAAAAGACGGCGCGGCCTTTCGGCCGCGCAGCGTCTGCCTTGTCAGGCGTAACGGGATTTGTGTTTGTCTCTGGCGTGGTGATTATGAAGTTTTTCTTTGTACTTGCGAACGCGTCGTTCGAGCTTGTCAACAAGGCCATCGATCGCGGCGTACATGTCTTCTTCGGTGTGATCACAGTAGATACTGCCGCCATTGACGCTGGCGGTCGCCTCAGCCTTATGGCGGAGTTTCTCGACCGTCAGAATACACTGGACGTCAGACACGATGTCAAAATGACGGGCGATCTTGTCGATCTTCTGCCCGACGTAGTCTCTCATTGATTCAGTGACTTCGACATGATGGCCTGAAACATTCAACTGCATAATGGTCTCCCAAGTGTCTTTCCAGCCTGCACCGTCAGGATAACAGTCCGGTCGGTCTCATTCATCCGGGCTCCCGGCTAACGGACCTCGCGAACCCTGCGTTCGCTTGATGACGGGATATTCATAGCCTCCCGGTACTTGGCCACTGTCCGCCTCGCAACAGAAATTCCCTCATCTTTCAGCAAGTTGGTGATCTTGCTGTCCGACAAGGGCTTGGCCGGGTTCTCGGCGCCGATCAGCTTGCGAATCTTCGCGCGAACCGAGGTGGACGACTGGTCCTCACCACTGGCCGTGGACAGATGCGAAGAAAAGAAATACTTGAATTCGAAGACACCCCGCGGGGTGTGCATGTATTTGTTGGTCGTGACCCGCGAGATGGTCGATTCGTGCATGCCGATCTCCTCGGCGATGTCCCTGAGCACCATAGGCTTCATGGCTTCGTCGCCATGCTCGAGAAACTCGGTCTGGCGTGCCACGATGCTGGTCGCGACCTTGAGCAGGGTCTCGTTGCGAATCTCGAGGCTGCGAATGAGCCACCGCGCCTCCTGGAGCTGCGACTTCAAGACCGGGTGCTCACCCGAGCCCCGCAGCAGTTTGGCGTACTGCTGATTCACCGACAGGCGCGGGACCCCGGTAGGACTGATCTCGACCTGCCATTTCTTGTCGACTTTGCGCACGAAGACGTCCGGAATGACGTACTCGGCGGCTGCCGGGCTGACGGCGGTTCCGGGTCGCGGATTGCAACCGCGGATCAAGGTCAGCGCGTCGTGCAGATCGTCTTCGCTGGTGCGCAGGCTGCGGCGAAGCTCACCGTAATCGCGAGTGGCGACCAGATCCAGGTGGTCGCCCGCAATGCCGATCGCCAGTTGCAGTCCCGGGGTCGACCACTCGAGCTGGCTCAGCTGCAGGATGATGGTTTCCGACAGCGAGCGGGCGCCGACGCCAACCGGATCGAGCCGCTGGACCTTCGTCAGGGTGCGTTCCACTTCCTCGATCGTTACTGGCGGCGTTTCGTCGAGGCTCTCACGAATCTCCTCGAGATCGGCCTCGAGGTATCCGTCGTCGTTGATCGAATCCACCAGCGCTTCGCCGATGACGACTTCGCGCTCGGAAAAATGCTCCATCTCGAGCTGCCAGAGCAGGTGGTCGCGCAACGACTGTCCAGACTCATCGGCAAATTCCGTGATCGGACGGCCTTCGCCATTCCAGCCGCCGTCCTGGATGCGCTCGCTGGCGCGCGTCTGCCACATCTCGTCGGCCTGGATCGCTTCGACCTCGGCGGTGGACTCCGAACTCGTGCTCGGGACGTCGGGGAGGTCCTCCATCTCGAGCATGATGTTCTCTTCGAGCGCTTCCTGGATCTGGGCGTTCAGGTCGAGGACAGGCAACTGCAGCAGCCGAATGGCCTGCTGCAGTTGCGGCGTCATCGTCAGCGTCTGGCCGAGTTTGAGTTGCAGCGAAGGTTTAAGCATTGCCCGTCAGTCCGGAACGCAAGTGAGCAGTTTGCCTCAGAGTTTGAACTCCTGTCCGAGATACACTTCCCGAACGTGCTGATTCTCGAGAATTTCCGCCGGAGAGCCCGCAGCGATCAGGCTCCCGTCACTCAGTATATAGGCATGTCCGCAAATACCGAGAGTCTCGCGCACATTATGGTCAGTAATGAGCACGCCGATGCCGCGCTCGCACAGGTGGCGAATGATGCGCTGGATGTCGAGCACGGATATCGGATCGACGCCGGCAAACGGTTCGTCCAGCAGCACGAATAACGGGTTTGCAGCGAGGGCGCGGGCAATCTCGACGCGGCGGCGCTCGCCACCGGAGAGACTGATTCCCGGACTCGAACGCACGTGCCCGACATGCAGTTCGTCCAGCAGGTTTTCGAGTTCCTGCTCACGGCCGGCTCGATCCAGATCGGCTCGAGCCTCGAGAATGGCGAGGATGTTCTGTTCCACGGTCAGTTTGCGAAATATCGATGCTTCCTGCGGCAGATACCCGACGCCGAGTCGTGCACGGGCGTGCATCGGCAGTGGCGTAAGGTCCTTGCCATCGAGCAGGATGTTTCCTCCATCGGCTGTGATCAGGCCGACGATCATGTAGAACGCCGTCGTCTTGCCGGCACCGTTCGGGCCGAGCAGGCCGACGACTTCACCGCTCTTGATTTCGAGCGAGAGGTTCTTGACGACCTTGCGGAGCTTGTAGCTCTTCGAGATGTCCTGGACGCTGAGTATGCTCATTGACTGTCGTCTTCGGGCGCAGTCTCAGGCTCGGGTGTGCCGTTCGTCGGCGTGTAGGTGATGCGAACGCGATCATCGTCAGCCCCAGTCGAGTCGGCTTTGATGCGGCGCTCGTTGATGTTGTACAACAGGAAGTTCGACGCTATCTCGTTGCCGCTTTCGGTAATCTTCGCATTGTCCGAGAACTCAATGACGCCGCCGCCAACGTCGTACAGTAGCCTGCCGGCCTCGGCATAGGTAACGTCTTCAGCACCGGCCCGGCGCAACTCGTAGGTGGCCGGAGAACCGGTGACAACGGCATTGCTCAGGGTGGTTCCTTGGAACTTCAATACGGCGTCGTCACATTCGATCCTTCCGTTGTTGACGACAATCACAACGTTGCCGGAAAACCGCAGATGGCGCTCGTTCTCCAGTCCGTTGGTCATGCGCCCTTCATCAGACTCGATCGAGATGCTGCCCTGGGAGAAACGCAAACCGGTATAAATATAGGTGGAGGTCTTGCCGTCAAACACGGCCGTTTCAGAATCGAGGGTCCAGGGCAACTGCAACTGGTCGAGATCTACAACCTGCGCGACCGCCGCCGGTACGATGGCGATCCAAACCAGCAGACCTTGCAGAATGCGTGTTGAGCTACTCATTATCAGGGGACTATCTTGCCGCGAACGTTGGATTTCAGTTCGATTCGATCGTCGTTCAACGATGCTAGCATGCCCGTCGCCGTCAGGCTGCGGCTGCCAAATCGAATCTGAACCCGTTCGTCCGTCTCTGCAATAAAGCGCTCCGGGTCCAGCTCCAGGTACTGTGTTCGAATCTCGGTCTCCTGTCCATCGTCACCGGGGGCGCTGATGGCACGCACGTATCCTCGCAAAGCGATCCGCGGGTTGCCCTGCTGCAAAGTCGCCTCGTCGGCATGCACGACCCACGGGACTTCCGACGTCGGCGAATATCGCACGCGCACCTCTCTGAATTCGATTCGATCCGCATCCTCTTGTTCCGCATGTGCCGCCTCGATTTCGTAGAGCAGCTGCCCGTCGTCGGCGGTACCGAGTATTCGGGCCGTTTTCAGGTAGTAGCCCCGGTGTTCGACGTCGTAGGAAACCGGATCGGCGTCGTCGTCGCCCTCTTCACGGGCGAGATACCAGGTGCCGGCGGCGGCGGCCGTCAGCACCCCGATCAGGATCATCATGCGCGGACTCATTGACCGGGCTTACTCCTCGCCGCCACGATCAGGTCACAGACCTCGCGGACGGCCCCGGCACCGCCGGGCCTCGTCGTTACGTAGTCACAATGCTGCTGCAATTCGGCTACCGCATTGGCGACCGCGACCGAGAAGCCGACGTGACCGAGCAACGGCAGATCGGGCAGGTCGTCGCCGACGTAGGCGCAATCGGACACGGCGATGTCGAGACTCCCGGCCAGTTCCTCGAGTGCGGCAACCTTGTCCTTGCATCCGAGGATTACGTGCGGAACACCCAGCTCGGCCATGCGTTTCTCAACCGCGGCTGATTCGCGTCCGCTGATGACGGCTGCCGAGACACCGGCAGCGATCAGCCGCCGAACGCCGTATCCATCCTGAGTATGGAATGCCTTCGTTTCGACGCCGTCGTCCGACAGGTAGAAACGGCCGTCGGTAAAAACACCGTCGATGTCGAACGCGACCAGGCGAATCTCGTCGATCCTCGCAAGTGCGCTGCTCACATCAGGCCCTCGCGAAACAGGTCGTGGATATTCAGTGCGCCGACCAGCCTGTTGTCATCGTCGGCGACGAGCAAGGAGGTGATCTTGTTTTCCTCGAGCATGTGGAGGGCTTCGGCCGCAAGCACGTCTGCCGACGTCGTCTTGCAATTGGTATGCATGATATCGCCGATGACGGTCGTACGAATATCGGCGCCGCTGTCGAGGGACCGACGCAAGTCGCCGTCCGTGAAAATGCCGAGAATCGCGCCGTCATCTTCGACGATGGCCGTCATGCCGAGGCCCTTGTCGGTCATTTCGAGCAGCGCATCGCGCAGCGTCACCGAGCGCACGACCGACGGTACGCGGGCGCCGGTACGCATAACGTCCGAGACGCGCAACAACAATCGCTTGCCGAGGCTGCCGCTGGGATGCGAGCGTGCGAAGTCTTCGGCCGTAAAGCCTCGCATCTGCAGAAGCGCGACGGCCAGCGCGTCGCCCATCGCCAGCGTGGCCGTCGTGCTCGCGGTGGGCGCGAGGTTGAGCGGGCAGGCTTCCTCGGCGACGCTGATGTCAAGATGAACGTCGGCGGCTTTGGCCATCGTCGACTTCGCGTTGCCCGTCATTGACAACAGCCTCGCGCCCATACGTTTGACCACGGGTAGAATAGTCACGACTTCGTCGGTCTCGCCGGAGTACGACACGGCGAGCAGCGTGTCATGGCTCGTGATCATGCCCAGATCGCCATGACTGGCCTCGGCCGGATGCATGAAAAAGGACGGAGTCCCGGTGGAAGCCAGAGTCGCCGCGATCTTGTTGCTCACATGCCCGGACTTGCCCATGCCCGTCACGACGACGCGGCCTGGTGTATCGATACACAGCTGGCAGGCCGCCGCGAAGTCGGCATCGAGCCGCGTTTTGAGCGTGTCGACAGCGCGCGCCTCGATGTCGATGACGTTGGCAGCAAGCGCCAGTAATTCATCCTTTGTGAGCGATTCAGCCAAGCCGGTCCCTGAAATCCTGACAAGCGACCATTCTAGCCTAGATATTCCGGGAAATGACGTAGCCGACGTAGGCTACATAAGCGACAAACAGGGCGAGGCCTTCCAGCCTCGACAACTCCGCCTTGCCGTCATAGTCATAGGTCATCGCGAACAGAACGAGCGTGAATGCGACCATAACGAAGATGTGTAGCGACAGGACGGACGGGGGCAGCGAAGCCGGCGAGATCGTGGCAGCGACGCCGATGACGGCGAGCAGGTTAAATATGTTCGATCCGACGATATTGCCGATCGCGAGGCCGTACTCGCCTTTCAATGCGCTGGCGAGCGAAACGGCGAGTTCGGGCAGGCTGGTGCCGATCGCAACGATCGTGATTCCGATGACGACCTGCGAAACACCGAGTATCTGGGCGATGCCTACGGCACCGTCGACGAGCAGGTCGGCACCGAGCAGCAGGGTTCCGAGGCCGACGAGCAGCCAAACTATTGCCATGGGCATGCTGACGTCGGTCGGGATCTCTGCGTCATAGTCCTGCGCGATGGGGTCCGTTGCCGCCGACCGCATGCCGAGCCGCGCCAGCCAGACCATGACGATGACCAGGCCGGTCAGCATGACAAGCCCATCGATACGGCTCAGAAACGAGTCCAGGAACAGTGACACGGTCAGCAATGAGACCGCGAGCAGTGCGGGCATCTCCTGCCGCAACGTTGCCGACTTCAGTTCGATGGGTCGGATCATTGCCGTCAGGCCGAGCACGAGTCCGATGTTGGCGATGTTCGACCCGATGGCATTGCCGACAGCCAGCCCGGGTTGCGCCTGGACTGCCGCCACCGCGGAAACGAGAATCTCCGGTGCTGAGGTTGCGAAAGCGACGACGGTCAAACCGATCAGCAGCGGTGCAACGCCCAGGTTGCGGGCAGTAGCCGCGGCGCCATGCACGAAGCGATCCGCACCCCAGATCAGGAGCACGAGGCCTGCGACTACCAGGAGGATATTGCCGATCATGTTGTTCTGTTCTTGAGGACGGCGGCTATGATACACAGAATCCGGCGGGGGCGTTGGGAAGCCGCTTCAAATATCGGTACACTGCGCGGCCTGTTCAATTCGACGGTGTTTTATGGATCCAGTTGACATTACCCGCCTGATCGAAGCCGGCTTCGACAATGCCGTCGTCAGGATCGTGAGTGACGACAACACCCACTATCAGGCCCTCGTTGTGGCTGCAGAATTCGAGGGCAAACGGCCGATTGCGCGACACCAGCTCGTCTACGGGTGTCTGGGTGCCCTGATGGGTAATGAGATCCACGCGATGTCGATTACCGCCCTGACACCGGCCGAATGGCAAGCGCGCAGCGGCGAGACGGATGGATAAGCTGTCCATCACGGGCGGTACGCCCCTGGCCGGCACCGTCACGATCTCGGGGGCGAAAAATGCCGCCTTGCCGATTCTCGCCGGTACGCTGCTGGCCGAAGAACCCGTAGCGGTCGCCAACGTCCCCCATCTGAAGGACGTAACGACGATGTTGTCGCTGTTGCAGATGATGGGTGCGCAAGTCACGGTCGACGATCGACTCGGCGTCGAGGTCGACGCTCGCAACGTCGATCGCCGCCAGGCTCCCTACGAACTCGTCAAGACGATGCGAGCCTCGATTCTCGTACTCGGCCCGCTCGTCGCACGCTTCGGCGAAGCCGACGTGTCGTTGCCGGGCGGTTGCGCAATCGGTGCACGGCCGGTGAACCTCCACGTCGCCGGTTTGCAGGCAATGGGCGCCGATGTAGTCGTCGAAGAAGGATTCATCAAGGCACGCTCCGAACGCCTCAAAGGTGCTCACATCGTCTTCGATACGGTGACGGTGACAGGTACCGAGAACCTCCTGATGGCCGCCGTACTCGCCGACGGCGAAACCGTACTTGAAAACGCCGCGCGCGAACCCGAGGTGACCGACCTGGCCAATTTCCTGATCGGCATGGGTGCCGACATCGACGGCGTAGGCAGCAGCACACTCGTGGTCAATGGCGTCGAGCGGCTCGGCGGTACGCGTTACGAGGTGCTGCCGGATCGCATCGAGACCGGCACCTATCTCGTCGCGGCGGCAATGACCGGTGGCAAAATTCGCACGGTCAATACAGCGCCCGAGACGCTCGAAGCGGTGCTGATCAAACTCAAGGAGGCGGGCGCGCATATCGAGTCTGGGGACGACTGGATCGCAATCGACATGCAAGGCAAACGGCCGACCGCAATCGACATCCGTACGGCGCCTTACCCGGCGTTCCCGACCGACATGCAGGCGCAGGTCTGCGCGATGAACGCCGTGGCGGACGGTGTGGGTACGATTACGGAGACGATTTTCGAGAATCGTTTCCAGCATGTGCTCGAGCTGCAACGCATGGGTGCGGACATCCAGCTAGAAGGGCATACGGCCATCTGCACCGGTGTCGACAAGCTGACCGCCGCGCCCGTCATGGCCACCGACCTCCGTGCGTCGGCTGGCCTCGTACTGGCTGGCCTCGCAGCCGACGGCGACACGATCGTCGATCGTATCTACCACGTAGATCGCGGCTACGAACGAATCGAGGAAAAGCTGGGCCAGCTGGGCGCGTCAATCAACCGAATCGTATAGGCCCTGCGGGCGTTCGCCGGCCGTAACTCTCGTACGAAAGCGTTCACCTTCGCGAAGACCAAGCACGTCGACCGTGTCGCCGGGCACTGTGCTTGCCGAAATCAACAATGCCTGGCGCTGCGAATAGACTGGCTCACCGTTCATCTCGATGATGACGTCGCCGGCCCGCAGGTTAGCGGCCGCAGCCGGGCCTCCTTCGTATACTTCCATGAGCATGATGCCGGTACCGTTCTCGATACCGAGCGCGTCGCGTTCGGCATCGGTCAGGTCATCCGGCAACAGTCCCATGTAGCCGCGAATGACGCGGCCATGGAGCTTGATCTGCTCAACCACGCCTCGGACAAGGTCGACCGGGATGGCAAATCCGATTCCTTCGGTGCCGGTGTCCTGGGCTAGTACAGCGGCATTGATGCCGACCAGTTCGCCGAGACTGTTGATCAGCGCACCGCCCGAATTGCCCGTGTTGATCGCGGCGTCGGTCTGGATGAAGTTGGCGAAGGTCACGAGCTGGTAGAGATTGCGACCCGTGGCACTGACGATGCCCTGCGTGACCGACGTCGCGAGTCCGTACGGGTTGCCGATTGCCAGCACAACGTCGCCGATCCGCAGGTCATCGGAACGGCCGAGCCGAATAGGCTGGAGCCCCGGCATTTCGACTTTGAGCAGGGCGAGGTCGGTCTCCGCATCGAGACCGACGATTCTGGCGTCGGCGATCCGCCCGTCGCTGAACTGCACCCGGATTTCGGTCTGTTCGTCCTCGAACACGTGGTAGTTGGTGACCAGGTAACCCTCGGCGTCGATGACGACGGCGGATGCGAACGTGGTATCGATACGAAAGCGTGGCCGATCGGACGCCGGGGCCGTCTCCTGTACGAGCCGCTTCGTGTAGACATTGACTACCGAGGGTGCGGCCGCGGCGACAGCGTCGGCGTAACTGGCCGCATCCTGACCGTTTTCGCCGATGCCGGGCATCAGGTCCGGGCGAACGAGCACAACCAGAAACGCGACGGCCAGTCCGACGACTACCGATTGCAAAACGAATACCAAAGCTGATCTCAATCCGGCCACCTGACGTCCTGGCTACCTCGATCGTGTATGGGTTCCTGCCTAGCCAATTTCGATTGGCCGCGTGTATAATGCGCCGTGGTTCCGCACCTAGGTCCGGGGCACCTGTCATCCTGACGGTATACCGGGTTTGCTGCAAATCTACCAGTTTCGAAACAAAGCAAT
>JAAUYD010169578.1_pt1 | contig 12256 bp, 13 predicted proteins | sample 7278101 | NCBI WGS metagenome assembly JAAUYD01 (sample SAMN14350128, study PRJNA611818) | marine sediment metagenome | isolation source: surface marine sediment (0.6m) | place: French Polynesia: Moorea | collected 2018-08 | reverse complement strand
GGGTTTGCTGCTAGATGAAGGGGAAGAAAAAATAAACCCACATAGATAACTATACAATGAAAGGCAAGAATTATATTGCGATTACAAATCATGGGCAAAAATATTGAGCGCTCCTTGGATCATGTTAGAATTACAGCATTCTTCTATACCATAAAATTTCCCGAAGCGGATTATTTTTTCAATTTTTATGAATCAGCAAGGTTTAATTGGTCTTTGCTTGCCTTTAAGGTCCGGCTACTGATTGCAGGGAGGGCTGTCCTTATTTAGTCATGCCTCCAGCAAAATCACTAGGGTATAACAACATTTGTAAAAGATAAATAAATCCATGAAAGGAACAATGCTTTTTCAGTGGATTTTAGATGCCGAGTCTTTGTGAAAAGCAGGATGCAATAAGATTGAGGTGTATTTAAGGAAATCACTTATTGAAGTTGTCTTTTGCGGCATAACTTGATATATAATCTTTCGTTTTACATTTGAGATTCTGATACTATATACATGTGCACTTTAACACTTTCTGTGAATCACGCCACTTTAGCTCAGATGGTAGAGCGGCGCTCTCGTAAAGCGTAGGTCAGCGGTTCGATCCCGCTAAGTGGCTCCAATAATATTAAGCGGTTATGGCGTAATGCCGTAACCGCTTTTTTATATCTAGAAGTGATCTTCACGAATTTACAATTAAAAAATCCGATGACGCGACGTGCAAAAATTATATGATCTCATAACTTGTTAACCTAACAAAAATATGGTCGTTGATGATATGTCGGATGGAACGATATAATTGGAAGTTGAATTAACAAAAACATAACATATCAAGATATTATGGGAAAGTTACTTACAAGATTTACACTATCTTTTATCTCGTTAATGCTATTAGGTGGATGCGGTAAACCGTATGTTGGCAGAACAATTAATCCAGAACATCCGTCAATATGTCAAGTTACTGAGCTACCTGCTGAATGCAACATTGAATTTTTTGAAGATCTTACACCGTATGTCAAGATCACAGAGATTGATCCCAAAGGAATTTATCTTGTGGAAGGATATTTTGACCCGACACAGGGAGATTATAAATCGTGGGCCCACATCGAATACGGACAGAGTGAATTCAGAATGTTATTCATCCTTGATGGGACAATAATCGATAATAAGTCTTTAAGTATTATCGGTCGCAGCGAGGACATTGGGAAGAAGTTTCATTTTAAATTCATTTATGATGCTGATTTACCTTTTGATGCAATTACCTTCACTTATAAATTGCTTATGCGTGGATAAGTATAAGCTGGAGAGCATTACTCCATGAATAGAAGTTTCTGCTGGATAAGAATGGGAAGGCATGCAAGGGCTATTTCAGTTATACAAATATTAAGAATGCAAGTAAACGTAAGAGGTTGCTCGATTTTCTTGGAGCCCCACTAAAACTACAAAAAAAAGGCCAAAAGGCTTCCCCCCCCTTTGGCCTTATTAATTTGCTTGAGATTATAGCATTGACAGTCACAGAAAAACAATTCGAGTAACACCAATGCAGGCATTAAAATTAATGCATCTCCGTTTATTTAATCGATAAGATACTCCCTTTGCATGAGGAGCTGAGCATGATAGTCTTCCAATGCCATGTCACCTGCCAGATCATTGAATTTATGAAGTTTTTTGAACGAAATTGAGTTTTTTGGAGTTTGCCAGGATGACTTACCGGGCATAGGCACAATAAATCGTATGTTCTCTTCGATACCACTGTGCGCTTTCTTCTTCTCTTTTTTCCTTCTCTGTCGTGCCATGGTGTATCCTTATTTTTATCTATTTACCCACAACTGTATACGTATACCTTTTAATATCAGGTAATTAAGTTGTTGTAAATAGGTAGGAATACTGCGTAACTCCTAGGTATATTTACCTATTACGTAAAGCTTTTTTGTGTAATAACCAATAGCTACCCAATGCTCTATAACATCATTCTGGAGTATATTATAGACGCATTTTGTGCAAATATTTTAATATATCCTAGGAAAAAAGGTGGGATTATGCAAGTAATTGGGAATTATTGTTAGATAAAAATCTATGTTATATCATATTGTTGCAGCATCAATGGAGTGCATTTCATATTCAATTCTAGGATGACTGGTATCTCGAAGAATTTTTCCGTTTACTGAAAAAACTGTTTTTAAAAGTTCAACGGTAAGAACTGAATTTACCGGTCCTATGGTATGGAGTGTTTTATTATGTAGAACGAGGAGCTCATCGCAAAAAGCTGCTGCCAGGTTCAAGTCATGAATGGCTGCGATTATGGTATTCTCAGAATTTTGCACCCTCTCTTTCAGGACGCGCATTATCTGGATAGTATGTTCGATATCCAGATTAGAGGTCGCTTCATCAAGCATCAGAACACTTGTCTGTTGTGCCAGGGCACGAGCAACAATCACTCGTTGTTTTTCCCCACCAGATAGCCGGGTAATAAGCCTATCCTTTAAATGTGCTACATCCAGAAGATGCAATACATGATCAACTATCTTCAGATCGGTTTCAGCAGGTTGTGAGAACCTTGGTATATGGGGATGTCGACCCATCAGGACGATATCGTATACGCTGTACTCAAAGCCTATGGAGATATCCTGGGGAACAAGGGCAAGGTGAAGAGCAAGTTCATGGCGACTATAGCTGTTTAGTGGTATAGAATTGAGGGAGATAGTACCAGTTGATAATTTTCTGGTGCCCATCAACAGATCAATCAATGTACTCTTACCTGAACCATTAGGGCCAATGAGGCCATAAAATTTCCCCTTTTTAAGAGAAAACTTCAGGTTGGATAGGATGGTGGTCTCACCATAGCTGAAACTTCCCGCTGAAATTTCAAAAAGAGATGTGGTGGATGTCATTTCAGTGCTCCAAGTTGTTTCTTACGAAAAATGTAGCAGAAAAATGGACCACCAATCAGTGAAGTCAAGACGCCTATAGGCAGTTCTGTGGGTAAAACAGCTCGAGTGATTGTGTCTGCAAAAAGCAGAAGCAATGCACCAGCGAGAAAACATGCTGGCAGAAGAATCCTGTTATCTGGACCCAAAACAAGTCGCAGGAGATGAGGAATTATCAAACCGACAAAACCGATGATTCCGGAAACAGATACACAAGCTGCGGTTATGAGGGAAGCACTAATGAGCAAAGTTCTTCGTACTTTTTCTGTCTCTATGCCTAATGTCTCAGATGTTTTGGATCCCAGTGACATGATATTAAGATCTCGAGAGAAGAACATAATGATTAGAAAAGAGGGAAAAAGGAGGGTGGATATAAGCGTTATATCCAGCCATGATTTTCCAACCAGGCTGCCCATCAACCAGAAAATAATGATGCTTACTTCATCATCAGCTAAATACTTAATAAAACCAATTCCCGCGGAAAGTATTGCCGAAACAATGACTCCAGAAAGAATAAGGGAATTTGAGGAGAGTTTGGTGTCTGCTGATGCAAGGTAGAATACAATATAAAGAGTGCCTACCGCGCAAATAAAGGCGAAAAATGGAACCGAAATCCAGTTTGGCAGAATAATGCCAAATATACCGAGGATGAGTGCAATTGCTGCACCGAATGCAGCTCCTGAGGAGATACCTAATGTATAGGGATCTGCCAAGGGGTTAAGTAGAATCGCCTGGAAAACGCAACCTGCCACAGCTAAACCACCGCCAACAAGTACTGCGGTGAGGATACGAGGCAATCGTACATCCATGACAACAAAGGGGAAGACTTCATTCATTTTCTCTGGAGGTTGGATATTTAGCAGTTGTCCAAAAAATATACGCAAGACTTCAATTGGGGAGATTTTCAAATATCCCATACCAGAAGCTACAATTACAGCAAGCAGCAGTACAATGAGAAGGAATGAAAGTATATATAGCGGGCGTGCTTTCATGGTGCACAGTTAATGCTGTCAGAGGCTTAATAGTTGCTTGCAATAGCAGTATAATCAGACGTCACATTTTCACATGATGTTGACTAAGCATATAAATCATTGTGATTGTCCCAAATCCTCAATTAACCATAACTTGGACACACGGGGCTGCTTTTTCATCTGTCTTAACAACCACGGCAGTTGGAACGAAGCCCAACTTCGTCGTTTTTTTGCTGATGAATTTATAACATCCCGTTAAAAGAGCAGGGTTATCTTAAAGCCAATTTTTGAGTCTAAATGGTAATTAGATAAACCTTACATTCAATACATTCTTGAAGGTTTAATGTCAAGCTGCAGCAAGGCTTCAATGAGGATACAGAAGTACTTCAACATATCCGATTTACATATGGTGAAGGCGGAATAACGATTATCATTTCAATGTTAAAAATAATGAATCATGCAGTGAGCGTACAATCCTTTCGGATCATTGAAAAGGGTTATGGAGGTAACCGATTGTTTTAGAAATTGAATCTTCGCAAGAAGATAATCAGGAATGTTCACTTTGAGAGCAAAACTATTGAGAGTATTCTGTAAGCGCTGCATGAGTTTTTCAGAAAAAGAAGCACTGCTTCTAATATATCGGGCGGAATATTTCTGCAAATTTGCCAATTCTGCTGCAGATTCAATGGCATTGGCTAGATTACCAATCTTATCCACAAGTCCCAGATCTTGTGCAGTTATACCATCGAAAACCCGGCCTTCGGCTATGCGTTGCAGGTTTTCAGCTTGAATATCCCGACCTTCAGAAACAATATTAAGAAACTGTTCATAGCCATGTTCTATACCAATTTGGATGGCATTCTTGATTTCAGGATTGAGTGGTTGGGATATATTCATGCCGGCAGACAGGTTTGTGGTGCCGATTCCATCACTGTAAACTCCTATGTGAGCAAGTGAGTTTTCAAAGGTGGGGATTGCACCAAAAATTCCGATAGAACCTGTTAAAGTGGTTGGATATGCCCAGATTTCATCAGCTTCGGCAGCTATCCAGTAACCTCCAGATGCAGCCATGCTACCCATTGAGATCACCAGAGGTTTGCCGCTGTTGCGTAACTCATTAAGTTCTCGACGTATGATCTCCGAGGCAAAGACTGATCCTCCACCAGAATCAACCCTCAGAACAACCGCCTTTATACTATTATCTTCACGAGCTTTACGAATTACGCGCAGTAGAGTATCACTGCCAATGTTCCCAGGTGATTGTTCTCCGGTGAGTATATCACCCTGGGCGATAATTATCCCAATTGACTGCCCATTGGAACCATTATACTGATATGAGCGAGTGACCTGATCGAGATACTCTTTTAGGGTGACATACTTAAAGCCCCGAGAATGGGATTTTCCAGTAAGCCCGATTAGATATGAGCGTAATTCCTGGCGTGTTTTCAGCTCATCCACAAGATTGATTTTAAGCGCAAGTTGGGCCGTATCACCACCGTGCTCATTCAGCAGATCGGAAATTTTATTGGTATATTGGTCTATTGTCTTTTTATCTATGTTGCGTCTTTCAACAATGTCTTCGGTGTAGGAGTTCCATAATGCATTGAGCCATTCCAGGTTCTGTGATTTGGCATCTTCCGACATGGAGTTGCGGGTGATTGGCTCAAGGGCGGATTTGTAGGTGCCGACACGGAAAACATGATAATTTATTTTAAGCTTTTCCAGAGCATCTTTGAAATAGAGTCGATATGCACCAAGACCATGGAGATCGATCACCCCAACTGGATTGAGGAATATTTTGTCCGCATAGCTTGCCAGGAGATATTTATTCTGCGTATAAAAATCCTCTGCTGCAATAACAGGTTTGCCGGAAAGTTTGAAAGTATCGAGAGCTTCTCCTATATCTTTGATTTGATTAAAGGAGCTTGTCCCCATCGTACGCATATCTAACACAATAGCACTGATACGATCATCATCGGCAGCTGAGTTAATTGCATCAAGGATATCCTGAAGAAGCGTTTCCTCAGGCAATTTGGAAAACCCTATGGATTCATTGAAGAGTTCATTCAAAGGGTCTATTACCTTTTTCTCTTCAACGATGTTCCCGGATATAGAGAGGAGTAGGGCACTATCAATGGCAATTGGTCGCTCTTCCTTAAAGTAGAGTGTAACACCAATAAAGATCAGAAGAATTAAAAACAGTGTATTAATAATGAAATTACGAAAAATAGTTACTGCTTTCCCGGCATATTTGAGAATATTAAGAATCGTGAGTATGAGATCTTTCATTTACTTGCTAAATTTGCTTTAAATAGTAGAGGTTTCGAGCATTATATAGTTTTATAGACACAGATCAACCTTAATCATCTTCCCTTTTTAGTCATGATTTTTTCTGGAATACTTACCCCTTATTCTCGATTGAGGTGAACGGTAGATAAAGTTGGATCGGTTTACGATGCCCTTTATCCACAAGTTTGGATAAAGAGATTCCCAGAAGCCTGATCTTTTTTCTTCCGATTTCTGTTGATAATCGTAATTTCTCGATATGTGGTAATATATCGGCTGCAGAAAATACCGGTATTGTAAGGGTTGTGGATCTGGTAATAGTAGTAAAGTCGTGGTATCTGACCTTGAGGGTAATGGTGTTAGCTCCACATTCTTTTTTATTGAGCACTCTTTCAACCTTTTCTGCCAAAGTAGTCAAGATATTTTCTATTTCCTCAAGATTACTGGTATCCCTTTGCAATGTTGTCTCACTGCCGATGGATTTTCTCTGGCGAGTTGGTTTAACTGGTCTTTCGTCAATTCCACGGACTATAGAATAGAAAAAGGCACCACTTTTGCCAAAGTGGAGGATAAGATCAGCCTTGCTGAATTGGCGAAGATGCCTGCCGTTTAATATGCCCATATTTTTCATCTTCTCTTCTGTGACTCTGCCTACACCGTGAAATTTGCCAACAGGCAATGTATCCAGAAACGAGATTGCATCTTCAGGCAGGATTACGCTGAGTCCATCTGGCTTTTTTAAATCTGATGCTATTTTGGCAAGAAATTTATTGTAAGAGACTCCTGCGGATGCGGTTAAACCAGTTTCCTGATATATGTTTTTACGGATAACTTCAGCGAGTCGCGTGGCAGAAGGATTATTCTGATGATTTTGAGTTACATCCAGAAAAGCTTCATCAAGCGAGAGTGGTTCTATTAACTCTGTGTACTGCGCAAATATCCTCATTACTTTCGTTGATATTTCTTGGTAACGCCACATCCTATGGGGAGTAAAAATTGCTTTGGGACAGAGCTTTGCAGCTCTGGCACATGGCATGGCGGAATGCACGCCAAACTTTCGTGCTTCATATGAACACGCTGCAACAACACCTCGTGATTGAGGATTCCCACCAACTATAACCGGCTTTCCACGGAGTGAAGGATTGTCCAGCTGTTCCACCGAAGCAAAAAAGGCATCCATGTCAATATGTATGATTTTACGATAATTTTCCATTTTTTCGGAAAACTGGACAAGTACGTTTAATGATGGTAAATGCCTATTTAATAATCAATAAATCACTATATTTTTATCGGCGGATTATTGCTACTACATAACAGTCGAATCGTATAAAAGGATGTACTCTTATCCTTAAATTATAAAAGATTTAATCTATGAAAAAGAACGAAATTATAAGAAATTGTACCTTGTTTAATGGTCTGCCTGAGTCCCAGATCGAAGATATTATCGGAATTAGCTACGAGAAAAGCTATGGACGAGGTGAAAATGTCTTTTTTGAGGGAGATGATGGTGTTGGGTTCTACATGGTTGCCAGCGGAAAAGTCAAAATATACAAAATGTCTCCTGCCGGCAAGGAACATATTCTCCATATTTTTGGACCAGGAGAACCTTTTGGGGAGGTTCCCGTTTTCCATGGCCAACCCTTTCCCGCATCTGCTGAGTGTCTAGTAAAAAGTACAATGATTTTCTTTCCACGGCGAGAATTTGTAGATCTTGTTCATCGTAATCCTTCAATATCACTAAATATGCTTGCGGTCCTTTCAATGCGGTTAAGACGTTTTGCCACTCAAATAGAAAACCTCTCACTTAAGGAGGTGCCAGCAAGACTTGCCGACTATCTCCTATACTTGCAGGATGAACAGGGAGGTAAAGGGATCGTAGAGTTGGAAATATCCAAAGGGCAGTTGGCCAGTTTGCTTGGTACCATCCCCGAAACACTTTCGAGAATATTTGCCAAAATGACCGAGGAAGGGTTGATCGAAGTTGATGGAAAGAAAATCACAATAAAGGATGCAGAGGCGTTGCTCATGCGTTGATTAAATATAAATTTGGAGGTTATTCTCGGATCTGATAGATTGAGAGTGAATATTCAATTACGCTTTGTGCCGCTGTAGGTAAATGATTTTCCAATCATTTTGTAAAAACTACCCTTGTCTATCCCTATTTCTTTACCACATGAACAGATGATCTTGGTACCACTCATTTCGAATTGAAAAATTTTCTTAATCCTGTCCTTGTGGCAACGCAATACTTCACCCTGACCTATTTTTTCATATCTCCATAACTTGCGTTTGCAAGCTGCACATTTCAAGACGAGCATATTGGGTGGTTTTGGATGGTAAGCAGCTAAATCTTTTGGTAGTCAGTTTCGTTATTTTCGTTATCAGAGAATCTGTAAAAACGTATCTTTCTGCTTCTGGGAAACTCTCTTTTTATAATAGTTCGCAGTTCCTTCTCTACATTCTTTTTACTTATCCTCTTATCTAATGCCATGTATCCATTAACTTTAATGAGGTATGATTCCTCAGAAGTCTTAGATAATATAACTCTTCTGTTTCTTTTATAAGAATACAGGCCGACACTGCTGAAGAGGGGTATTTTCTGTAATTCGCGTAAAGTATAGGAAAGAATTGCCGACTTATTTATCAGTGCCATTCAAGAATTTATATAAAAATCAGTAAAGGATCTGAGTCATAAAAGAAGGTTCAGGCTCCTCGATCATTTCATTTTCATCGTCTCTTTTTAATTGTAGACCGAACATCGCCAGCATATTGTCATCCATCCGGATTTTATAGTCAACTGAAGAAATGATATTGGCATTGCCTGGGGATACTAATTTTGCAGTAACATAAAGCATATTACCGTTAAGCGCGTATGTTCCAAGAGATATAGCCTGGGCTTTTTGCGATGGCTGGATCTCCTTCAGGTTTCTTGATAGGATCATCTCACCTGAATTTTCTTCGATATGGAGATCACTGCGTAGCTTCGTTTCTCTAACGGTATAGCCCAACTGTACAAACCTGGTGGCAACGTTTTCCTGGAGGATTCTACTGAAATGTGAAGTTTCATTAAGATTATTGCTGTTTACAAAAGTCGTCATCAAAATAGGTTTGTTGGGATGCCGGACTATAAGTGGCGGGAAGGCCTGTTTGGTCAGATCTCCAGCAATGTCATAAGCGATATCAATAACGTCCTTTTGCCGATGGAACACATTTCCATTATTCGAGGCACAACCACTCACTGCAAGAGTAAAAAAAAGGGTAAGAAGTGCAACTTTGAAAAATATAATTGAACTTTGACGAAAGGCACGGAAAAAGAAGAATTGACAAGCACGCATAATTTGGTCACCGCGAATTAATGAGTGGAGCTGATGAGCTGAATTTCCTGGGTTTCACTGTTGTCCTGTTGAAAGTGGTGATAATCAGCACCATTTATGTAATAAATATCCGAAGAACGAAAGAGGTATTTATTTCTGAAAACCATGGAAGTAGTTATAATCGCTTCGAAATCAGTTTTTTTAGCATAAGTGGTGTTGGCATAATCGACACCGGCTGCAATTGAGATGGCCAGCAATTCTGCCGGTGCATTGCGAATTACTGATATTGCTGAGGTGAGATAGGTGAGCAATCCTGGCCTCAAGGTGCGCATGCGATTGGTTCGATGATGGACCACCTGGACCTTATAGTTAACCGTGATTGCTTCCCGATCCGGGATTGCACTCGTGGGGATGCCATAGTTAACCAGTTCGGTTATTAAGAGATCACGAAAGCCTTCATTAAATTCTGTTGTGGCACCTTCCTGACATGGCTCTCCATCTGTACCGCAGGTTTCTTTGACAAATATTGCGGTTTCCAGAAAATCACTGCGAATGAGTTCGTTATTGATTTTATTGGAAAGATCTTTGGCTAGAACGTTCCAGTGGTGAGCAGCCTGCATTTTTTCCTGGGTTGAATAATCAAAGCCTATAGGTTCAGGGATTCGACTACATGAACAGGTGAATAATACTATGGCCGCAAAGAAGAAAATATATCTCATAGTTGCTCCTTAAGTGTATATTGGATATCACTGTATCGGATGTTAAATTCTAAAATATAGATAAAAAGGAGAAATCTTTCTGAAGGACTGCTTCGTTTTAATGATAATTGTTCTATATGTATAAGAGAATTACAGTATTCTTGCCCGGCTATTCCATTTTCAATTAATCTAGTGTGATTTCATTATGGCAATTGATCTGCATATTCACTCGGTACATTCGGATGGTACCTATACTCCAGACGAAATAGCTGTCCTTGCCAAAAAACGAGGTCTTGCTGCTATTTCACTAACCGATCACGATACCATCTCAGGCACTAAAGAAGCCATTGCAGCTGCCAGATATCACAATATCGAAGCAATCCCTGGCATAGAATTAAGCGTAAAACATGATGATGTTCATTTACATATTCTTGGTTATTTATTTGACTATGAGAACCAGGAATTACAGGAAAAAATAGCGGTGCTGCAAGAGGCAAGAATTGAAAGAAATCAAAAAATTATCGGAAAGCTCAATGCTCTCGGTATAGATATTACCCTAAGTGAGGTGGAAAATATTTCGAAGGTTGGCCAAACCGGGAGACCGCATATCGCCCAAATTCTAAACAGCAAGGGAGTTGTTAAAAATTTGAATGAAGCCTTCTCCAAATATCTCGGAAAAGGACAAAAGGCGTATGCATCACGCTTTGTTTACTCTGCTGAGGAGGCCATTAGAATTATAAAAAATAGTGGTGGGCTAGCAGTTCTTGCGCACCCTTATCAGATTGATCCAACGCCGACTGATACTGAAAAAATTTTAAAACAACTCGTGAATATTGGTCTTGATGGGATAGAGGTATATTATCCTACACATACATCCAAGTTACGGAAAAAACTCAAAACACTGGCACATAAATATAATCTGGTGATAACTGGTGGAAGCGATTATCATGGCTTCATTCGACCAGGAACTGATCTGGCCGGAGGGGTGAATGTTTATGTTCCTCTTGAGATTTTGGTTGAAATGAAGCAAAAATGGCAGGCAACGCAGAATTAAACAGTTATAGAGATAAAAAGCACCATAACCTAAGATAGGGTTCCATGTATTCAATACTCATTGTAGATGATGAACCGAATTACCTGATAGTTCTCTCGGAATTGCTGCGGGAAGAAGGTTTTGAAGTATATACTGCTCCTGGGGGCAAAGAAGCACTTGAAGTAGTCAGCGAAGTTGATCTGGATCTGGCCATTAGTGATATGCAAATGCCGGAGATGGATGGTCTGCAGCTTCTGGCTGAGATTAAAAAGATAAATGCTGAACTTCCGGTAATTATCGTGACGGCCTATGCCGAAATTGAAAAAGCGGTAACAGCTATGCAGTCGGGGGCATTTAGTTATCTGGCTAAACCCTTTTCCAATGACGAGCTCATCGTCAATATTAATAAAGCCGCCCATCATTATTCTCTTTTGCGGGAGAATATTCGATTACGTAAAGAGATCCATGGTAAGAATAATTTTGGCGGGATGGTTGGTAAAAACAGCAAGATGCTCGAGGTGTATGAGTTGATAGAGAAAGTAGCTCCGACACCTGCATCAGTACTCATTACCGGCGAAAGTGGTACCGGTAAGGAACTGGTTGCCAAAGCAATTCACATAAACAGTCCCAGAGAGTCACAACCCTTTATTACAGTAAACTGCGCAGCCCTCTCGGACAACCTGCTGGAGAGCGAGCTCTTTGGCCATGAAAAAGGGGCATTTACTGGAGCGGTCGGGATGCGCAAGGGAAGATTTGAACTCGCTAACCAAGGGACGATTTTTCTTGATGAGGTTGGTGAGATTCCCTTAGCTTTGCAATCAAAACTGCTCCGAGTCTTACAAGAGAAAACCTTTGAACGAGTGGGCGGCACTAAAACCCTCAGTGTTGATGTACGTATTATCAGCGCATCGAATAAAGATCTTAAAGAGGAAGTGGTGCTTGGAAATTTCAGGGAAGATCTATTTTACCGCTTGAACGTGATACATGTTTCTTTGCCACCGCTGCGCGAGCGGGTGGATGATATGCCTTTGCTGGTAGATTTCTTTAT
>JAAUYD010096005.1_pt1 | contig 12257 bp, 8 predicted proteins | sample 7278101 | NCBI WGS metagenome assembly JAAUYD01 (sample SAMN14350128, study PRJNA611818) | marine sediment metagenome | isolation source: surface marine sediment (0.6m) | place: French Polynesia: Moorea | collected 2018-08 | reverse complement strand
GTCCTAATTTTTATACAACTTAATGGACATTGATTTCTGTATTATGAGTTTTTTTTTAGGGTTGGGGTGAGGAGATGAGAAAGTAGATTAACTAAAGAGTGGGTTAACTTTGAAAAGCTTAAATTCAATTAATTTTAATTAATTAAAAATTAACAGTGCTTAACCTACCGTAGAAATGATTTTGACTTGAGACATATTTCGTTATTTGGAGAAGTAAAGTAACAGATTTTGGCATATCAGCAAAATACCTGTACTAAACGTTTCACTGACAATACACACTAAAACGGTAAAAATACGCCAAATGTGGCAAATATGCCAAAAGTGTTCCTCAAGATCAAATGCAATATTGACGATCGCAGACTAAAATGGATAAATTCTAAATCGATAGCCACCTAATTGAAGAAGAAAAGCCACCCTTTTATATTTAAGCGTGGCTAGTTCGTGTTGTATACGTGGTAAATAACACCCTAGTACCTGTAAATTAACATCGCGTGTGTAAAATGTCTTAGATTGTCAAGGTTTCAAGACATTACTCGGGTACCAGAAAACTTTATCTAGTAACTAAAAATACTAGATAAGGTTTTTCCTCAAAACCTTGATTACAAGCGAAATAAGACCAAAAACTTGAATATTTTTCGCTGACGAGAACAAAATAAGTCACGGCTTAAAGTAACTATGTATACTCAACAGCAAAGTGTAAATACTTGTACAGAAAAAGTTTCATTTCATTCGGCGGTACATTAGTATGGACTAGTTTTGGGATAGGTAATTACTAATAGTGTGTTGCGCCTCGTAAAGTTTATGGATATTATGTTTTGTCAAGTTTTTGATACATTTATTTTTTGTATCAGGGAACAGAAAACAGAAAACAGAAAACGGTTAATATAAATCAATATTTAATGTACGAATAACTTTGCTTAAGAGCTTAATTTTCTTCGCAAGCAAGTGTAATTAAAGCATTGAGAATCGCTGCTGCGACAGAAGAACCGCCCTTACGCCCTTCTACACGAATTTGATTTACCGATGTTTGTGCGAGTGTAGCTTTAGATTCAACAACGGAAATAAACCCCACAGGAGCACCAACGATTAAAGCGGGTTTAACATCAGCATCTTTTGCTTCTTGACAAAGTGCCAATAAAGCTGTTGGTGCATTACCGATCACAAAAATTGCGTGGGGAAATTCCCGATAGCATTTTAATAAACCTGTTTCCGTGCGGGTTTTCCCTGGAAGTGCCTCTTCAACTTGTGTCACAGCACTAATTAACTGATTCTTAAAAGTGTGGGATAGTAGATTCGAAACCCCTTGTTTTACCATCCCAACATCAGTCACAATAGGTACACCTTCAAGTAGAGCAGAAATTCCAGCCGCGATCGCCAATGGAGAAAACTTCACTAAATGCTTGAACTCAAAATCAGCAGTAGAGTGAATAACCCGGCGAACAATTGCATATTCATCTCGAGCAAAATTATGTTCGCCAATTTCACGATCGATAACCGCGAAACTTTTCTCCATGATTGGATGTATGGGTAAATTCATTCAAGTCAAACAATCTAAATTAAACAATCTAAACTACATCAAAACATCTAAACATTAGAAATCTAAACATTAGAAATCTAGAACAGGCCAATTAGGTTTGCGATAGAATCGATTCATATCATCAAATTTTCTTAGTTGAGCACTAGTTATGATGATTTCAGGTGAGTTGGATAACCATTGTTGATTTAGATCGGAAAACATCATTCCCAATCGATTTCTGTCCAGGTCGGAAGAAATATTGCCAAAGTATCCCAAAGTTATATGGGCTGTAAAATGATAATGTTGCTCGATACCCAACCCCATTAATTTGGGATTTTGATAAATAGCTCTACGCAGGCTAACAATCTTCGAATAGCAACCTTCATTTTGCGGGACTAGACAAACACCTATAGCCCTTGGCATAAGTAACAATCCTAACATTTGCCAGCGAATAGAATCATTTCCCATTCCTAGCAATTTCTGAGTGTCCTGAAAAATTTCCGTAAAGCAAGCGTGTAAATCTTGCTCAAAATTGGGATTACTTTGACATGCATCCCAGTAAGCGCTATCCCAAATTAAGTCTGCCAGTGTAAAGTGTAAACTACTTGCAGGTACAGGTATAATTAAATCTTGATTGAATGGTAGCTCCAACAATTGTTGCTGATATTTGTTTAAAGAATTGTAGAAACTAGTATTTGTTACATCTTCTTCACTAGGTGGAGTAATAATTGTATAACCAGGAAAAGGTGAAGCTTGTCTCACCCCTTCACCGTTGGGCTGAAACTTCAAAGATTCTTGTACGTGCTGAACTTGCGATGTGTATGCTTCTGGTAGCGTCATCCGTGCTACGCGATTTAGATAAGTTTGGTAGTTATTATCCAACTTTTATCTCCTCTTACTTTCCCTTTATAGATTTTGACGACTCCCCTGCTTAAAACATGGGGATTCAATTTAGTTTTTTGTAGTTTATTGAATCATAAACAACTGATTCAAAGGCTTTTGAGATTGTATTGTTAGATGATTTTTGCAAAACCATCAATCAAAACGACAGATTTTTTATTTTACCTTAAATATTTAATAAATTGGTGAAAGAAACTCTTAACAAAGAGCAGGGGTAATAAATACTATAAATAAAAAAAATGCTGTATAAATATTTCCTCAGAGTAGAGTAAACACAAAAATATCAAAAAAAATACCGAAAAATATTGAACAAACACAAACTATTTCTGATTAATCTATTAAGATATAAACATTAACAGACATCAAACAGAGTTTATAATCAATATATGGGGTACGGCATCAACTAATAATTTGCAATATTAACTAATTAAATTACAAATAAGAGTGGTTTAATATTGACAATTTTTAAATATTTTTGGTTACACAACTATACATTTTTGTCGGTTAATTCATTATTTTAAATAGTCATAATTTATATTGATTAATTATACATTTTTATCCTGCAAAGTCCGTAACAGATATAAAATATTAGACTTTTATATTGGCTAGAGATAAAAAACATAACCCAAGAATATTGAATATTCGAAATAGTTGTGTGAATAACTTTGTGGTGAAGTTGGATATGTCACTAAATAAAAATAAGCTTACATTTTTTTCTCAAAGCTTAGATACGCCAAAAGGTGAAGTAATAAATTTAATCATCGTTTTCTTGATTGTAATATCTTCTGGTATTTTTGTTGCTCAAACTTATTCTATTCCCACAAGGGTAAATGTTATTCTCAATATTGTAAATACAACTATTTTGATCTGTTTTGCTATTGAGTATTTATTACGTTTATGGAGTCAAGATAAAAAGATTAAGTATATTTTTAGTTTATATGCAATGATTGACTTGATAGCAATACTACCCGGTTTTATCGGAATCGTTGATATCAGTTTTATTCGCCTATTGCGATGGTTTAGAATTTTACGTTTAATTCGCTTTATCGAACAGAAAGCTTTATTTGGAATTATCAGTAACGAAGATTTATTAATTTTTGTTCGGATACTATTTACTTTATTCGCAATTGTTTTTGTTTATTCTGGTTTAATTTATCAAGTAGAACATTCAGTTAACCCCGAAAATTTTCGTAACTTTTTAGATGCATTTTACTTTTCGATTGTAACTATGACGACCGTAGGTTTTGGTGATGTTACCCCTGTGTCTGATAGCGGTCGTTTGTTAACAGTCTTGATGATTTTAACAGGAATTACTTTAATCCCTTGGCAAATCAGCGATTTAGTCAAGCGACTAGTCGAAATTTCTAATAAGGTAAAAATACTTTGTTCCTATTGTGGTTTAGCTTTTCACGACCCAGATGCAATTTTTTGTAAACAATGTGGTAAAGAATTAAATCAAGCTCAGAATAACCAGCAATTTTCTAATCAATCCCACAAGGATATGACTTATAGTTGTTCTCAATTACAAAGAAGCAGGGAACCGGAAACAAGGAACAGAGAATAAAATCAATAAAATTAGGTGTAGCTCGGTTATTTGAGAAACACTATATTATGATGAATTTTTGAGATTAAACTTTTTAAATTAAACTTTTGCAATTATGATGAGTTTTTGAAGAAAGCAGGATATATAACTATACACTTATTCAGATAAACTTAAATCTTTTTGATAAGCTATATATAGGGAAACAACTAATTTTGAAGTTTGTATATATACAAAAAAACTTAATTAGACGTAACAATAAATGCAAATAATAGATAAAAAAGATAAAAACTTTAGTTTTTAAGTGCATCTTGTACGTAACTGTTTTTTGATTACTTTTGCAGTATGACCTGTGGATATAGAATACTTCCCAAGAGTATTATTACTTCCCGATACAAGTCTACAAAATACCTTGTGACAAGGCTTTTGATTTTATCAAGTTGTTCTTTTAAGTTTTAATACATGTTATTTTTAAATTCGTCTGTGATAGCGATCGCATACCATAGTATTCCTAATCACTAGTTTCTATTTTTGCAAAGTATAAAAAAGTGTGCGCCACGTCACAAAAAAACCTACAATTAAAGAGTAATATATAACGCGAATCGTTCCATAACAGTTCCCTAGACAATACATAGAGTATAAAACCCAATTCTTGAAACTATTTAGATAAGGGTTGTCTTTATTTAACGCTTAACTGAATAAATTTAGCTAACTGCATCCTCTTTATATATGTTGCAGACAGTACATATTCTGAAAACTATATTCTGAAGACAGCTTAGATATTAATTTCAGACAAACTGTTTCAGGAAATGCTTATTTAACTTTGGTATCTATTTACTGTAAATCGTAAATTTTGAATACCAGATAGAAAAACCAGGGATAACTTTTTTTTGTAGGAGAAAATAAAAGTTTCAAGCTTTTAAGAACTCCTAAGTCCTCGGACAAGAGTAAGACTTAAACTCTCCTGACGAAAAAGAGAGTTTACATCATTCATAAACAAAATCAAGTGCTTTTATTTAAGCAAAAAGTAAATTTTTCTATACATCAGTTCAATTGATTGACGTATAGAGGTAATTGCAAAGGTTAAGTTTTTAGTTATTAAATTGTTAGTTATTAAATTGTTAGTTACTAAATCGTTAGTTATTAAGTTTCTAGTTAGTTAATAGCGAATAAGTTAATAACGAACAAGCTGACCTGATAGCAATTAGTTATTTATTAAAAATTAAATCGATTTTTGATCGCGGATAGTAAGGTGAAGCCCGGAGAAATTAAGATGAAAAGATCTAAAATTGCTTCAATGTTATTGATATTGGGCGTTTTCGCTGTGACAGATGTATTTGCATCTAATAATAATATGCAAGCCAAAGCCAAAAAACTCACAGAGCGCGAATTGATAACAGTCGCAGCGAATTTATCGTCACAACCTATTCGGAGTTCGGGGATCAGACCATCCTTTGATGGTAATAGAAAAGTCTTAGACTACATAAATAGAGGTGATGAACATTATGTACAAGGAAACCTCAAGGAAGCAATAGCTAATTTTGATAGAGCATTGTTGATGAATCCTTTGAATTCTGATGTTTACTACAAAAGAGGACTTGTACGCTATCAATTAAGAGATTATCGCGGTGCAATTTCCGATTATAACGAAGCTTTAAAAATAAGTCCCAATCATGCGGAAATCTATATTAGTAGGGGTAATGCTCGTGATGATGCGGGAGATGGAGCAGGAGCAATTCAAGATTATACCCAAGCTTTAAAAATCGATCCCCAGCATTATTACGCTTATTTAAATCGGGGGATCGCTCATTATCGTTCCCAACAATATCAAGCTGCGATCGCCGATTACAATCGGGTATTGCAAAATAATTCCAGCGATGCATCTGTTTATTTAAACCGCGCACTTGCTTACCAAAGCTTAGAAAATTATCCTGCTGCGATCGGGGATTATACAAAGGTATTAGAACTCAAACCCAAGGATATTGAAACTTATAACCGCAGGGGAAATCTTCGTGTTGGAATGAAAGATTATGATGGGGGGATTGCAGATTACACTAAAGCTTTAGAAATCAATCCCGATAGTTCTCATACATATTACAATCGGGGTAATCTTTATGCTGAGTTAGAAGAATTCGAGCTAGCAATCAAAGATTACACTAAAGCTGTCAAAATTAATCCCGATTATGCCCAAGCATATGGTAATCGAGCACTCGCACGCTACAGTTTAGATGATGTCGATGGTGCGATCGCTGATTTGCAAAAGGCTGTGGATATATTTAAACAACAAGGACAAACTGCTGAGGTTCAAAAAGGAATGAATCTTCTGCAGGAAATTAAAAGTGAAGAAGTTTAGTTATATTTTGGATATTTATAATAATAAGGGCGCAGCGTACTTCGATGCGCCTCTAAAGGTAATAAATTATTTGTTGCAATTCTTATTACCTTTTTGAGTCAACCACTCTAAACAGAAAAATAGTAGTTTTATTAGAGCGATCGCGATCGTTGATTCTGGTAATAGCCAAATAATAATAGTAGTTATAATCAACTCAAAAAACTTTATTAGATATGGGTTGATTTTAGGTTGTTTGGTTTGTTTGGATTGCTTGGGTGATTTGGGAAGTTCAATAATTTTCATGAGTACCTTACCTTTGTTACGTATCTAACAAATAGCAAGGTTGATATTTAGAGCGAAAGAGCGAGCTAAAGCGATTTAATACGAGTATTCAGAATCATTAACTAGCACCAATTTGTTAAAAACCCAAAAATTATCTAAATTACCGAAATTAGCTTTAATACAATATATTTCAGTAGAGAACTGTTCAGCAGAGATATTGTAAAAAAACACTCTTGTAGAGACGTTGCATGGAACATCTCTACACACCCAAAATTATCCAGAATACTTCCATGTACTTACTATGCACGCACTACTTACTATGCGCACTTAAACGCACTGTTTTCGCTACAGTAGAAAAAAACTAGCTTGCAAGTTGCTGATGGTGACAAATAAAAGACGAGGTGGTTATCTCGCCACGGTGGAGGGAGTAAAGAAACTCAAGGAAGCAAAAAGAATTAAAAAATATACTTATGAAAAAATTAGAGAGGAAGCAAAGGTAACGTTAGATCAAGTCAAACGGTTATTTAATCCTCAGTGGGGCGATGGTAAATACAAAATTGGGGAGGAAGCTGTTGAAGCGATATGTAATGTTTTGGATTTAAAGCCAGAGGATATTGTTACTGATTGGTATGCAGTAGAAATTTCTTCGTCTGACTCGGAAGTACCAAAGTTCGTAGTAAATATTGAAAGTAACCCTGATACATCTGAAAGTAAAGTACTACGAATAATAAAGCGGGTAACTAGAGATAAATTAGAAGAACTCGAGCTTTCTGGTATGGGATTAACTCACGTTCCCCGAGAAATATTCCAACTAACTAGCCTCACTAATCTTGATCTCAGCAATAATGACCTGAGCAATTTACCCCGAGAAATATTCCAACTAACTAGCCTCACTCATCTTGACCTCAGCAATAATGACCTGAGCAGTTTACCCCGAGAAATATTCCAACTAACTAGCCTCACTCATCTTAACCTCAGCAATAATGACCTGAGCAGTTTACTCCCACAAATCAGACAACTAACTAGCCTCACTCATCTTGACCTCAGTTCTAATTCCCTGAGTAGTTTACGCCCACAAATATTCCAACTAAATAACCTCACTCATCTTTTCCTCAGATCTAATTCTTTGAAGAGTTTACCTCCACAAATCAGACAACTAACCAACCTCACTCATCTTTTCCTAAGTAATAATTTCCTAAGCGATTTGCCTTTAGAAATCGGACAACTAACCAACCTCACTTATCTTTTCCTCAGCAATAATGACCTGAGCAGTTTGCCCTTAGAAATTGCACAACTAACCAAACTCACAGAGCTTGACCTCAGCAATAATGATTTGAGCAGTTTACCCCCACAAATCAGAAAACTAACCAATCTTACAGAGCTTGACCTAAGCTTTAATAACCTGAGCAGTTTACCCCCACAAATCATACAATTAACCAACCTTATAGAACTCGATCTCAGGGAAAATTCCCTACCTCCTATTCCGCCAGAGATTTCAAAATATTTTCAAGAACCAGCAAATATTATTAACTACTATCTATCGCTGCAGAGTAACCAAACAAAACCTCTCCATGAAGCGAAAATGCTTTTGGTAGGTCAAGGTGGCGTTGGTAAAACTAGCCTTAGAGAACGTTTAATTAGAGACAAATACGATCCGCGTCGAAATAAAACTGATGGTATTGATATTGAAAATTGGACAATAGAAGTAGATGAACGTGAACTTCAAGTTAATATTTGGGATTTTGGCGGACAGGAAATCATGCATTCTACCCACCAATTTTTCCTAACCAAGCGTAGTCTTTATGTTTTGGTTTTGGACGCCACATTAGGGGAAGAAGAAAACCGTATTGAATATTGGCTGAAGATTATTCAGAGTTTTGGTAAGGATTCTCCAGTAATTATTGTCGGGAATAAAGCTGATCAACATCCTTTAGACATTGATCGGCGAGGCTTAAACAATAAATATCCCCAAATCAAAACTTTTTTAGAAACTTCTTGTGAAAAATGCGAAGGAATTGAGGAATTAATAGAAGTTATAAAAAAAGAAATTAATCAGCTAGAACATATTGATGATCAATTACCCTTAACTTGGTTTAATATCAAACAGCAACTAGAAGGTTTAGACAAAGATTATATTCCCTACGAGCAATACGAATCAATTTGTGAAACAGAAGGAGTAACAGAAGAAAAAAATCAGCACACTCTGATTCAATTTCTTCACGATTTAGGAGTTGTGCTGAACTTTAAAGATGATGATAGATTACAAGATACTCACGTACTTAATCCAGAATGGGTAACCAATGGTGTTTACAAAATTCTCAACGATTATCAGTTAATTGTTGAAGCAAGAGGAATTCTCAACAGAAAAATACTAGCAAGAATTTTAGAGCATCCCAAATACCCCAAAATTAAGCATCTATTTATTGTAGATATGATGCGAAAGTTTGAATTGTGTTTTGATGTTGAACCAGATAAGCAATTTCTGATACCCGATATTTTACCAAAAGAAGAACCCTACACAGGTGAGTGGAATAATACCTTAGCCTTTGAATATCATTATCTTGTTTTACCCGGTAGCATTATTTCTCGTTTCATTGTCCGCATGAATAATTTGATTTATGAAAAAAATTATTGGCGTAGTGGGGTTATTCTTGAGAACGAAGGGAATAAAGCTTTAGTCAAAGCTGACAGGGAAGATAAAAAAATTATTATTCGTGTAAAGGGTCCAGAAAACACCAGACGTAATCTCTTGACTGCTATTCGTTCTCAATTTGACTATATTCATAGCACTATTCCTGGTATTATTCCTGAGGAAAAAGTACCTTTGTTAGATTTTCCATGGATTCCTCCAGTTGATTATCAGTGGTTATTAAATTTAGAAAGAAAAGGCGTTGAGAAAACCTATGTACCAGGACTGACTGAAGAAATGAATATTAAACAATTACTCAATGGGATTGAGGAACTAAGCAAGCATATAAAATAGCGCCACGATGCGGAAGTCAAAAATAAAAATTCAAAATTCATTAGCATAGCGTGTCCGTAGGACATAAGTCATTAGCATAGCGCTATATCATTAACAATACTCACAAATTCCTCAAATTAATTATTTAGCTTAAAGGTGAGGGGTTAGCGTAATGATAAATGAGTAGGTTCAAATTTTCATAGCACAGCTAGGAGGGCAACATGAAAATATTGCAATGCCCTAAATTTCTAGGATTTACTATTGTATGTGCGATATTTTTACAAGGAATCATAGCCTGTAGTATACCGTATAACCCATTTTTTAAACCAACTGTTTTTGCTGTCAATTCTATTTCTGACACCACAGAAATAATTTCTGATATCACACAAATACAAGAGCTAAATAATTGGAACATATCAAAAGAAATTCTTCAGAGTCAGTGTCCGAGATGGAATGAAAGCGGTCGGATGTATAATCCCAAAACAGTAGAAACTATTAACGGTCAAGTATTAAGTGTGGATTATTTGACATCCAGACACAGAATGTCCCATGGTGTACATCTACAAGTAAAGACAGCAAATGAAGTAATTCCTGTACATTTGGGACCAGCTTGGTATCTTGATAACCAAGAGATCGAGATTAAACTAAACGACACAGTAAAAGTCATAGGTTCGAGAATTAGATTTGATGGAGAACCAACCATCATTGCTGCTCAGCTAACAACAGGAAATACTACCGTTAAATTACGCGATCGCAATGGTTTTCCTGTATGGAGTGGTAGAAGAAAGCAAGAATCTGATTGGAACAAAGAAGGATTTCCGTATCTTTGTGATGCGCAGGATTTATTAGTTTAATTTGTTCCTCTGTTTCCCATATTAGTAATTACTAAAATTAGTCTTAATTCGGTTAGGGGCGCTGAATTATTGATGAAAATTTACTAATAAATTTGGAGTAAACAAAGGCACTTTAAACAGTAAACAATATCACACTAAAAAACATCAAACTAAAAAACATCAAACTAAAAAATATCTCAACTTCTCTTCATCTGCTAATAAATGAGTGGGGTGGTTATGAATGAACGCTAATTACATCGCCTGTTGTACTATTCTAGGTCTTCTATTGGGGAATAATTCACTATCAACTCAATCTTTGATTGCAACCTCGAGCCATGTTCCTTTTTCTTTTCCCAGTGAAGTACTTCATAACAGTAAGGATAAATCTTCGAGTACTCAACAATTGCATTTAGTTGATACAACTCAAAAAAATATTTTTTCAGCAGATAAATTCATAATAAAGGGAATTGCCTATACTCTTGAAGGTAATTTTGAAGAAGCAGTTAAATCATTCCGTTTCGCGATTAGGCTTAATCCCAACCGTGCTGATGCATATGACAATTTGGGAAACGCCTTAGCTAAAATGGGGCGTTTGGATGAGGCTATTGTTGCTTATCGTCGTGCGATCGATCTTTATCCCTCTGGAACTGTTGCTGCTCATCCGTACAATAATCTTGGTTTGGCACTAGTAAATAAAGGACAATGGGAAGAAGGGGTTAAGAACTATTGTCGTGCCATTAGACTGGATCCTAAGTTTTCTAATCCTTACCAAAATATAAAAAATTTACTAGTCTCAAAAGGCATTGATATTCGTCACATAGATATTGATGTTCGCAAAAACCCACAAGTTTTTCAAAATCTCGGAATTACATTGTACAGCTATGGTCAACTAGAAGCAGCACTTGTTTGTTTATACTGTGATGTTGAGCTTAGCCCTAAGAATGCTGTAGCCTACAGTAATTTAGGAGGTATTTTAGCCGACTTGGGTCGCTTAGAAGAGGCAAATGAGATTTACCAAAGAGCAATTAAGCTAGATCCAAGTTATGGAATGACCTATAACAATTTGGGTAATTTGTTAAAGCGACAAGGACGAATAGAGGAGGCAATACAAACTTACCGTCAAGTCATAAAACTGCCAAATAGTCCTGGTGCACCTACAAATACTCATGCACTTGCCTATCATAATTTAGGAAGTGTGTTGTTCGAGCAAGGGCTTGTTCAACAAAACATGAAAACCTTGCAAGAAGCGATTTCATCCCTTCGCCAAGCAACACAAATTGATCGCAATTATACTCCAGCTTATGTAGATCTGGGGGGTGCGTTGATGGCTAAAGGTGCATTGACGGGTTCTGGACTAGATGAAGCAATCGCTGTACTACAAAAAGCATTACAACTAAAAGATATGCCTTATGGCTCAACCCGTACTCATGTAGTAGCACACTATCACTTGGGTTTTGCTTACAAAGTTCAAGATATGCTAGAGGAAGCAATTAAAGAATACAGACAGGCAATTGAGTTAAATCCAAACTTTACGGCTGCTCGAAATGAACTCCAAGAAGCTGAACAGTTACTCAGACAGCAGAATTAGATTGAGGATTTGTGATTTGACTTAAGGGAGATACAAAGTGCGACTCGCTCTAGAGTAACCTGAGTTCGGGTTAAGCAGATTGCGGTAAAAGCCAGGTTCTTTTTCTGTTCAACTGGATATATAAAGCACAGTTGAAAAGGCGATAGTTATCGCCTATGGAAGGGTTTAAAGTGATATTTTCCCAGTTTGAGCGAACATAAAAGTATCAAGAAGCATTATTCTGAGGAGGGAAAGAAGATGCAAAAGACTATCTTAGTCGTTGGCGGTACTGGAATGTTGGGACAACCTGTTTCACACCGTCTGC
>JAAUYD010210270.1_pt1 | contig 12258 bp, 11 predicted proteins | sample 7278101 | NCBI WGS metagenome assembly JAAUYD01 (sample SAMN14350128, study PRJNA611818) | marine sediment metagenome | isolation source: surface marine sediment (0.6m) | place: French Polynesia: Moorea | collected 2018-08 | reverse complement strand
TGACCGCCCCCTCCCTGCCCAACATCCCGGAATGGGATGAAAAGGAGCGGCTCTCTCGGGAGAAAGAGTCATTAGGTTTCTATATATCAGGTCATCCGCTTAACCGGCATGAAGGGACCATGACAAAGTTCTCCACCGTGCATACCGAAAATCTGGCGGAAGCGCCGGACGGCCGGATGGTTCGCATCGGTGGAATGGTCACCACGAGCAAGGTGATTCGGACCAAACGAGAAGAGCTCATGGCGTTCCTACAGCTCGAAGATCTTCGCGGTATGGTCGAGGTGGTCGTCTTCCCGTCGGTCTATGCACAATGCCAGGAGCTGTTGGGGGATGATGCACCCATTATGGTTCAAGGCAAGGTGCAGGTGGATGACAAAGGGGCGAAGATCCTGGCGGATACCCTCATTCCCATGGAGAAGGCAGAGGCGATGTGGACCGCCAAAGTCCAGCTCAACATCGACGCCCAAAGGACCGATAAAACGGTTCTGGCTGAATTGAAGAAACTGCTGCGCCGCCATCCAGGAGATTGCCAGGGGGTTTTGACCATTCAAACCGCTGAAAATATTCGAGCTGTTGTTTCCATGGCCGAACATTGGCGGCTCCAGCCCGGTGAGGCGCTCTCCCGGGCAGTCAACGGGCTGCTGGGATACCCGGCCGTCGAAACCCTTTGCGGTGAGATCCAGGCGGCAGAAAACAATGGCAAGCGACGGTGAGGCAACCGGCAGCGTCCGCGTTAATATGGATTGTGTTCGTTGCCGTAACGATTGAATGCAAAACTGGTTTTAAGATCGCGTTGAGCAATGATGGAAGCAACAAAAACAATCACTTTGGGATTCTCGCCATGCCCCAATGATACGTTTATCTTCAACGGCCTGGTAAATGGACCGGTGGGTATGCCGGGCTACGAGATCAAGGAGCAGTTGCATGACGTGGAGACCCTGAACCAAATGGCGTTTGAAGAGCGGTTGGATGTGACCAAACTATCTTTCTACGCCTGGCTCATGGTTCAGGATCACTACCAATTGCTGAAGAGCGGCGGGGCACTGGGATTTGGTTGCGGTCCGGTGGTGGTCTCGAGGAAGCCTTTATCGCATTCGGACATGGCGCATTGCCGAATTGCGCTGCCGGGACAATGGACAACCGCCCATCTGCTCTTCCGGCTGTGGGCCCCAGGTGCGGAGAATCGTCTGTTCGTGCCCTATGACCGCATTTTTGAAACCGTATCGTCAGGTCAGGCAGACTGCGGCGTCATCATCCATGAGAGCCGGTTTACCTATGCCCAGCAGGGGTTTGAGAAGGTTGTCGATCTCGGATCATGGTGGGAAGAGAACTCCGGCGGGCCGATTCCGTTAGGCTGTATTGCGGTGCATAAACGGATCGGCAACGACATTGCAGAACAGGTTGACGGCGCTATCCAGCAGAGCATCATGGCAGCCCAAGCCGATCCGCCGGCCGCACTGCCCTACATTAAAACGCATGCACAGGAGATGACGGCAGAGGTGCTTGATGCCCACATCACCACCTTTGTGAATGAATTCAGCATCGATTTGGGTGAGATGGGGCGCCGAGCGATTTTCGCCCTTGAAGACGCGGCGCGCAAGACGGGAATACTGCCATGATAGGACTGATTTTTGCCACCCGTTCGGAAGCAAATCCGTTCTTGGAGTGGAGCCAGGCCATGCGCATCGACACAGATCCTTTTGATGTCTACCAGGTGCCGTCCAAACCTGAATTGTTTATCACCATATGCGGCATGGGAAAAGTTGCAGCCGCAGTCGCCTGCCACTCCCAGATCAAACAGTTCAGAGTCAAGGAGATTGTTAACGCAGGTGCCTGTGGGGCTCTGCAGGACGAAAAACGATTTGCTCCGGGAGAAGTGTTTTGTATCACCAGTGCGGCCGAAGGGGATCACGAAAATCCGATCTCGCCGCCCCAGCCGCTCATCAGCGACGGCCAGATCGACTGGGATCTACCGGCTGCCCGGCTAATAACCTGCGATCGACCGGTTTTCGACGCCGCTGTGCGCGAAGGCCTGGCAGCCAGTGGAGACCTCGTGGATATGGAAGGGGCTGCCATCGCAAGGGTTGCGGCCATGTATGATGTGCGCTGGTCCATGGTCAAAGGTATAACGGACACCGCTGGTCCTCTGGATCGGGCGGAACTCAAACGCAACCTGACCGCGGTCAGCGAGAAGATTTGCCGGCTCCTCTGGAGCCAGCTTCGAGACATGTAAGATGAAACCAGTTGTTGCCATCATCGGACGCCCCAATGTGGGCAAATCGACCTTGTTCAATCGTATTACGCGACGTCGTGACGCCATTGTAGACGATCGGCCCGGGGTAACCCGCGATCGGCACTACGGAAATGCTGTCTGGAACGACCAGGAATTCATCTTGGTGGATACCGGTGGCTTTGTCAGCGGCGATGACGACCAATTTGCCGCCTCCATTCGTTTTCAGGTGGAGCAGGCAGTGGAAGAAGCGGATGCCGTTGTTCTGTTACTTGACGGCAAAGGCGGCATCTCTCCTTTTGATCGCGACCTGATTGACTGGCTGCGGGTGGTCGAGCGTCCTTTGTTCTATGCCGTCAATAAAGTTGATGGTCCGGAGCAGGAAGACCGTCTCTATGAATTCTACGCTTTGGGCATTGAGACGCTTTATCCCATATCAGCTGAACACGGCTACGGCATCTCCGATTTTCTTGACGAAGTAGTCAAACAATTGCCCCCTTCAGCCGAGGAGAGTGATGCGGACCACATCCGCATTGCATTAGTGGGTCGCCCAAATGTAGGAAAGTCTTCGATGATCAACCGTCTGGTCGGCCAGGAGCGGCTGGTGGTCAGCGATGTGCCCGGCACCACCCGGGATGCCATCGATACCCTGTGCGAACACCAGGGACAATCCTATCTGCTCATCGATACGGCTGGGATCCGGCGCAAAGCCAAAGTTGACCTGAAGCTGGAAAAATTCTCCATCATCAAGGCGCTGAAGCGGCTGGAGCGTTGTGATGTGGCGTTGGTGGTACTGGATGCCAACGAAGGGGTCACCGAACAGGATATCAAAGTGGCCGGCTATGCCAACGATCGCGGTTGCGGCACCATCTTCGTGCTGAACAAATGGGATTTGGTAGATAAAGAGACCCATACCACAAGGAAATATGAAGAACGCGTGCGCTATGCGTCGAAATTCCTGAATTACGCCCCGGTGATCACCGTGTCCGCACTTTCCGGGCAACGTATCCATAAGATCTTTCCGCTGGTGAAGACGTTATACAAGCAGTATACGACACGGATCGGCACCGGTCAGGTGAACCGCATCATCAACAATGCGACGAACCGCACCGAACCGCCGCTGCACAAAGGTCGTCGGCTGAAATTTTACTACACGACTCAAATATCCGACCGACCGCCTACCTTCGTCAGCTTTGTTAACTACCCTGACGCGGTACACTTTTCCTATCAACGGTACCTGCTCAACCAATTGCGTACCGAGACCGGACTGGACAAGATTCCGTTGCGCCTTTATTTTCGGCAACGCAGCGGCAGAATCGATTTCGGCAGAAAAAAGAAACGGAGACGATAGCCGCAGATCTGTTAACATATTGAAAAGAAACAGAAATAAATATATATAATGCTTTTCCTTACCGAGTGATGCTGAAGATGACGGGGTTTCGATGGGAGAAATTGCATTTTTACTTGCCTTGAAAAGCTACAGTTTGGTATGCTCATTAAAATTTTTCACATGTTTTCAGAATTTTAGCAAATGCATTACAGGTTTGGCACACTTCGACCGATAAGACTATCTGAACTGGTTTCATCTAAGGTGTAGACCAGCTTAAAGCAAGTTCATCTATCTGCCGGCACCGGCGGAGCGCACCTTAAGATGTTTTTGGGGACCCACGGAAGCGAACGAGACGCCCCCGAACCGAAAACGATAAGGAGAACGATCATGGTTTGGTACTACAGGGACAGTGATCAGGAGATAGGACCTGTCAGCAAAGCAGAACTGCAAAATCTGGTCAAATCAAAGCAAGTGAGCGCCCAAACCCTGGTAAAAAGTGTCGAAATGACCGATTGGGTCCCCCTGATCGATGTGGTGCGGGGTAACGTCGGGCAACCTCAAACACCGCCACCGCCACCGCCGCCGTTGAATACGCCTGCAGTCGATCCAACACCGCTTGAAGCAGCAAGCGATGATGGCCTTGGTGAATTGGCCATGGAAGAGAAAGTTGAAAGCGCCCCGGAGGCCTCACATGGCATGACCGCCGCTGAAGGTGATAAAACGCCGGAACTGGCCATCTGTTCCCAATGCGGGGGAACTTTTCCAGAAGATCAAGTGATCGCCTTTGAAGACCGCATGATCTGCGCAACTTGCAAACCCATGTTTGTTCAATCTCTGAAAGAGGGCGCATCCCTGCCGCTCACGACGGCATATGGCGGTTTCTGGATCCGAACGGTTGCCTATATTATCGACGCGGTTATTTTCGGTATCGTCAGCCAAGTTATCATGATCCCTCTGAGCATGTTTTTGATGCCGTCCATGATCCAGAGTGGTGGAGAGCCCGCCATGGGCAGTATCTTTGCACTTTTCGGCATCAGTACCTTCATTGGCCTTGGCGTTCCGGTTTTATATTACACCATCTTTCATGGACGTTGGGGCGCCACTGTCGGCAAGATGGCCTGCGGCCTCAAGGTGGTCACCGCAGAAGGCGAACCGATTACCTACATGCGGGCTTTTGGTCGGTTTTGGGCTTTTATCCTGAGTGGCTTAATCCTTTACATCGGCTATTTTATGGCCGGATTTGACGACGAAAAACGGTCACTCCATGACCGTATCTGCAGCACTCGAGTGATTAAGAAACGATAACCAGCTGAGTTGACTCGTGATTGGATGCCCTAACTGCAGAACGTTTTTGCCGGTCGAGACCGTTAACACCGGCCAACTCCATGCGTGCCCCCAGTGTCGCACCCTTACCCGGGCCGATCTGTTCAATGCGTTTCATCGGCCCCAGGGAAAGGGGCAAAACGGAGAACTGGTCCAGACGCAAGGCGAGGCCGAGTGTTTCTATCATCCGGGGAAAAAAGCGGTAATCGCCTGCTCCAGTTGCGGCAGGCTGTTATGTGCGCTGTGCGAAATACCCTTGGATGGGCAGACCCTGTGTACCACCTGCCTCCAAGCCGGTCGGAAGAAGCAGCAAATTCGATCCCTGGATAAGGGGCGCACCCATTACGACACCATCGCATTGCATTTGGCCTTCTGGCCCATGCTATTCTTCTTTTTTCCCACGCTCTTTACGGCACCGGCCGTGATTTTCGTTGTACTGCGGTTCTGGAATTCCACGCGAAGCATCATCCCCAGGACTAAGTTTAGATATGTTCTCGCTTTTCTTCTGGCCTGCGTACAAATCATTATCTGGATCCTTGTTTTTATCAGGATGGTATCCTAGCCTATGGCCAAGAAAGAGAGAATATACAAGCGAGTGCCGGGTAGGCCATTTTCACCATTTGGTGTCAGCACCCTATGGTATGGGCCGGACCATTTGCTTCTGGTAGAATCGGCATTTTTCAGAGAGCAGTATAAACGATTTTATTTCAAGGACATCCAGTCCATTGCCATGCATCGTACAGGCATTCATTGGGTTTGGACGTTTGTGTGGGGAGCCGTCTCCCTCTTGTTCGGCATCATCGCCGCTCTGGTTCCAGGGACGCCATACGTCAGCGGCACCATTTGTGCGCTTTCATTGTTCGCCCTTATGGTAAACTTGTTGATGGGGCCGTCCTGTCAGGTTATCTTGCAGACGGCCGTACAACGCCACCGGCTTTCGACTCTGAAACGGGTCAAGACCGCCGGCAAGGCCATGGACCGCATTAAAGCTTTTGTGGAGGCCCAGCAGGGCAGTTGGGAGAAGCAAAAGAGCATTGATGCCCAAAGTTGGCAGCAGGATCGCGCCGCTTCCCGTCTTGATCAGGCGCCGGTGGCAAAATCACAAATGGTCGAGGAGAAGGCGCCGGTCGGACCCTATCTTCCCCTGCTTCACCAAATCATGTTTGGTCTTTTAGCGGCCATGGGTGTGCTGGGAGCGATTCAAATTGAATTGAAGAATCTTCCCCTTGGTTTATTGGGGTCCCTGCTGCACGCGGTTGTTCAGATCATGGTGATCGTCACTCTGGTACGCTGGCATCGTCATCTGAAAGGGACAGCGATTGCCAAAATGAACTGGCTGGCACTGATTTTTATCAGTTTCCAGACCGCTGTGGGCTATGTCCTCTACTTTGTGGTATCGTTTCAATACCCTGAAATCAACTACCACAACTGGGAGATGTTCAAGCGGATGTTTGAGATTCAGATGATGGATCATCCGTTGGCCCTTTCCGGAAATGTCATCTATGCCGGCGGAAGTCTGTTGTTGGGAGCCTTTGGATTGCTGCTGGTTCAACGACACGCCAAGGGTCCCAAATCTTAGACAACCTGCACTCTCGCTTCAGAGCATATGTCACTGAGGCCGATATAAGAATGACAGACGGGCCGACGCATCGCCCTCATGCCACTGGAGCCATACCGACAGAATGAACGATTTATCCAACCAAAGATGCTATCACCACCAGCGCCGTGAAGCGGTGGTGCGCTGTCCGGATTGCCAACGCTATTTCTGTCGGGAATGCGTTACCGAGCATTTGGAGCGAATGCTTTGTTCACAGTGTCTTTCACGGCTGACCGAAACACAGAAAAAACGCTCGGCGTTCTGGCTGAGAGGCGTTTACCTTCTGGCGCAGGGAACCGGCGGTTTTCTTCTGCTGTGGTATGCCTTTTACCTTGTGGGCATGATGCTGTTGTCCATTCCCGACACTTTCCATGAGGGGACCATCTGGGAGGCGGACTGGTGGACCCAAAAATGAAACATAAAACCATGCGAACAGAACCCCGGGCCATGGTGCTGATCGAGCAGGCCATCCATCTGCTGCGCCGGAACAATTGGATATCCCTTTCCGAGTATTATCTGGGCAGCTTGCCATTCGTTCTGGGCCTTCTCTACTTCTGGTCGGACATGAGCGGCAATCCCATGGCCATCTGGTATTGTGGCCCCTCTGCAGCCGGTGTCGCCCTGCTGTTTATCTGGATGAAATTGTGGCACGTTAGATTTTGCCGACGCTTGTTGTGCCAGCTGCAGAACGCTGCGCCGGAAAAATGGACATGGAAACGGACCTTCTCCACTGTCGCACGACAGACCGCCCTCCATTCCACCGGCGTTGTGATGTTGCCGTTGGCCTTCATCATATTTCTTCCGTTTGCATGGGTCTATACCTTCTATCAGAATTTGTGCGTGATGGATGACGCCCAAGCAAAGAGCATGATGACGCTGGCAAGATCGGCAAAAGACCAAGCCGTATTATGGCCCGGTCAAAACCATATCATTCTGCTTATTCTGCAGTTGTTCGGTTTGATTGTTTTTCTAAACCTGGGAGTGACCCTCGTCTTTCTTCCCTATCTGCTAAAGAGCGTATTGGGGATCGAAACGGTATTTACCCTGAGCGGGATGGGGATTCTAAACACCTCCTTTTTTGCTGTGATAAGCGGCTTGACCTATTTGTGCCTGGATCCCATCGTTAAAACCATCTATGTGTTGAGATGCTTTTACGGGCGCTCTCGGCAAACCGGTGATGACCTAAGAGCCGCCTTGCGTCCTTTCCTGAAAGCCGGCACGATAGTGTTGACGGCATTTATCTTCGTCCTTCCTGCTGTCGAATCCCCGGCACAAGACGCGGCCGGCCAGGATGCGCCACCCCACGCTTTTGCAAGCCAATTGGACGAGGAAATCGAAGCCGTGTTGGCGCAACGCCGGTTCGCCTGGCGCATTCCCAGGGAAGAAGTGCCCCAGCCACCGGAAGAACAAGGCTGGATTGACGCCACCCTTGAATGGATTGGAGAGAAGGTCAAGGCATTATTTCGCACCATAGGAGAGTGGATCGAAAGCTTTTTTGAATGGTTGCGAAAAAAAATGCCTTCTCCCGAAATTTCACAGCCATCCGGAAGCGGCGATTATCGCAGTGTGGTGCGGTGGGTCTTCTACGCCCTTGGGTTCGGCTTGGCGGTCTGGTTGATTTTCTGGATGATTCGCTGGTTCAAGAACGCCCGACCGGTGCGTTCAGAGGAGACGGATGACACTGCCCCCATGGAAGTCGATCTGAGCGACGAGAACATTACCGCTGAAGATCTGCCGTTGGACCGCTGGTTGGCGTTGGCCCAGGAGATGGTGGAACAAAAGGATTTCAGACGGGCTCTGAGAGCGATGTACCTGTCTGTTCTGGCCCGGCTGGCCGACTCGCAGCGGGTTCAAATCGCACGCTATAAATCGAATCGCGATTATGCCGTAGAATTATCTCGAAGGGCACACGTAGAACCGGAACTGCTGCGCGTGTTTGATTGGTGTATTGGAATATTTGAGCGCTCCTGGTATGGGATGCATCCCGTTGATCGGCAGCGTTTAGATCAATTCATGGATCAACAGAAAAGGATTGCCGAACTTGTTCAGCCCTCCGCGTAACGTAATCTTATTGGCACTGATTTGCAGTGTGCTCTTTTTCGTTGGCATGGTGCAGCTTTTTTTACTGCGCTTCGAGGCCGGCGACGTCTATCCGGCGTATTCTTCCCTTAGAAGCGATCCTCTGGGAACGCAAGCCCTCTTCCAAAGTCTTCAACGTGTCTCCGGGGACGCGGTCCGCCGAAACTTCAAGCCGTTGCAACAAGCTGAACTGGCTGGCGACACGACGTTGATGCTCCTCGGCAATAGTGAAAATCGCTTTTTCCGGGGGTATGCACAATACGATAAATTGCTGGAGAACCTGGCCCAATCAGGAGGGAGACTGGTCCTGACCTTTACCCCTCGCAAAAACACCCCACGCAACGATGCGTCATCTGACGTGGCCGATCCGGCGCCATCCAAGAAAAGCGACACCAATGAAGACCTTACCGAAAATGAAGACGCCGACAGTGAGACCGCTGATGATGAAGGGCCGTGGGAGACGTCCGGTGATCAGCTGCGTTCACTGGGCTTTTCGTTCAATCAGGCGACCGGAGAAGAGTGGGATGACGTGGCCGGCCGTTTCCATGGCGCTCCGGATTTTCTACCGGCAAGTATACCGTGGCGGGCACCACTCTCCTTCAAGCTGACGGACAATAGTTGGGAAACCCTTTACACGTGGCAGGGCGAACCTGTTGTCGTTCAACGGCCATGGGGTGACGGCATCGTTGTGATGCTTTCCGACAGTTACCTGGTGAGCAACGAAGCTTTGAGAAATCACCGCGTTCCCGGCTTGTTGACCTGGTTGGTGAAGCCCGGGAATACGATCATTTTCGATGAGTCCCTTAAAGGGCTGGTGGAGCAGCCGGGAATGGCCGGATTGGCACAGCAATACCGCCTGCATGGTGTCTTCGCTGCACTGTTGGTGGTCGTGGTGCTTTTCGTCTGGCGGCAATCCGCCATATTCATCGCACCGGTTCGAGAAGATAACGCCGCCCCGATCACCCAGCCTGCTGCAGGAAGAGATACGAGCCAGGGACTGGTGCATTTGGCCAGACAGCATATCGACACCAAGACATTGCTGACCATTTGTTTTAACGCGTGGAAAACACAGGCCGCCCGACACGTGTCGGCATCCCGTACCGATGAATTGGAGGCCATGGTGGCAGACGCCACCGCTGATCCGAAAAAAGAAAAACAAGTGAAAACTTATATCGAGATATGCGAACTGCTTAAACAAGGAAAACACTCATGACTGACAAGCTGAAGGAGACCCTCATCCGCGCCAAAGAAGAGATCGCAAAAGTGATCATCGGGCAGGATCAGGTGATCGACAGTGCGTTGATTGCCATTTTTACGGGGCACCATGCCCTCATCGAAGGCGTTCCCGGCGTGGCCAAGACCTTGCTGGTCCGAACCCTGGCCCATGTGCTGGGATGCGATTTTGCCCGCATCCAGTTTACGCCGGATCTGATGCCGGCCGATATTACCGGCACCCATGTCTTCAACCTGCAAAAGAACAGCTTTGCTCTGGTCAAAGGTCCGATTTTCACAACGTTTTTGCTGGCAGATGAGATCAACCGGGCCCCGGCAAAAACCCAGTCTGCCCTGCTTCAGGCCATGCAGGAACGCACCGTGACCATCGATCGGCGCACCCATGTATTGCCCGACAATTTTACGGTTTTTGCGACACAGAACCCCATTGAATACCAGGGGACATACCCGCTGCCCGAAGCACAGGTGGACCGGTTCATGCTGAGAATCCCCATGTTGCATCCGGACAGGGATGAAGAACTCACCCTGGCCCAGCGAATGTTGGGCCAGGATTCCCCTGAGGCGGTGCTGAAGAGCGGTGCGGTCAAACCGGTTATTACGGCTGATGCGTTGACCACCCTGCGGCAGCAATTGGAAGCGATCCGGGTCAAAGAGGAGTTGGTGGCCTATCTGGTCGATATTGTCCGGCAGACGCGTGAACACCAGGGCGTGCTGGTGGGGGCGGGGCCGCGAGCTACCCAGGCCCTGCTGCTCAGCAGCCGCGCTTCTGCAGCGCTTGCCGGACGTGACTTTGTAACACCGGATGACATCAAGATCATGGCCGTTCCGGTATTGGGACATCGCATCATTTTAAGACCTGAATACGAGATCGAAGGATTGGCCATCGAAGAGGTGATTCAGCAAATTCTGCAGGAGGTAACGGTACCGCGATGATGGTGCCCCGTATGCGTCTCATATTGATTGCGGCGGTGGTCATGCTTACCGCCGGATTCCTTGCGGCCTGGCAATCCGCCTGGACGGGATATGCCGTCGCCGCCGTTGCCCTGCTGGCGATGCTGTCCATCGCAGATGCCGCAACACACCGCCGATCCCTCAAGGCCATGGCTTTGATGGTTCCGGAAGTCCTGCGCATGACAGTGGACAAGACTTCCGAGATATCGGTTACAATTGGAAAACCTGCGGCAATGAGCGGTCGACTCCGATTGGGCATGGCATTGCCGAGAATGGTTGTTTCGGAGCAGGAGGACCTGAAGGTCGACTTGGTAAAAGGCCATGAAGCATTGGGGGTTTCCTGGAAATGCCGGCCATTGCGCCGAGGTCGTTTCAAAATAGACCGCTGCCATCTGGAGATAGCATCTTGGTTGGGATTGTGGGACCTGCGCCGGCGGGTATCGGTGAGAAGCGAGATACGCGCCTATCCGAACCTGGTGAGCGGGCAACAGGGCATGCGGGGACTCTTCAGGCGAAGGGAGTGGGGCTTGCGCACCCAACGGCGGGTGGGAAAGGGGCGTGAGTTCGAGCAGCTTCGTGAATATCTTCCCGGCGACAGTTTTGAGGATATCGATTGGAAGGCCACAGCCCGCCGACGGCATCCGATCACGCGTGTCTTCCAGGTCGAGCAGGCTCAGGAGATCTACGTGGTTCTGGACAGTTCACGACTGAGTACCCGCAGCGCCGCCTATATAGAAGACCGCCGCCGGATGATGCGCTCCGAAGAGGCGATTCAGACCGCCACTATCTTCGAGAGATACATCATCGCCTCCCTGGTCATGGCTGTGGTCGCGGATCAACTTTCGGACCGCTTTGGCCTCCTGATCTTCGGGGACAAGCCAGAGTGCTTTATCAAAGCCGGTCGTGGGCGGGCTCACTACAACGCCTGCCGGGACGCCCTCTATAATCGGATGCCCCGGAGCGTTTCACCGGATTTTGACGAGCTCTTCACCTATGTGGGAACCCACTTGCGCAAACGGGCGTTGCTGGTTTTTCTGACCAGCCTGGATGATCCGGTGCTGGCGGAGTCGTTTATTCACGCCATGAAGGCGGCGACCCGACAACATATCCTGATGGTCAACATGTTCCGGCCGCCCGGCGCCCATCCGCTCTTCTCGTCTCCGGATATTAAATCGGTTCAGGGGATTTACCAACACCTTGTGGGCCATATGCATTGGGCATCCATCAACGAAACCCATCGCCGGCTCAAACAGCATGGCGCAGCCCTGCATTTGCTGGACGAGCATCAGCTGTGCAGCCAATTGGTGAACCAGTATATGGATGTTAAACAACGGCAGATCATATGATTATCGATCTTAAGAAATTTATCGCCAACGAGCGACCGTTCTGGAGCGAGTTGGACGACATGCTCAACCTCAATGAACGGGATCCCTATCGCCGTATGCGTTTCGATGAGATCAAACGGCTGCATTATCTCTATCAACGGGCGTCATCCGACCTCTCCAAGATCTCTAC
>JAAUYD010188977.1_pt1 | contig 12259 bp, 8 predicted proteins | sample 7278101 | NCBI WGS metagenome assembly JAAUYD01 (sample SAMN14350128, study PRJNA611818) | marine sediment metagenome | isolation source: surface marine sediment (0.6m) | place: French Polynesia: Moorea | collected 2018-08 | reverse complement strand
GCCCTCACCGGCGAGTACCACGAAACCCGTGTGGCCGACATCGCCACTGGCGCCCGTGTGGCCGACGCATTGCCCAATATCGATTTTGTGATGCCCATGGGGTCATCCCAGGATGTGGACGGCAACGTGGCCGACCTTTACGAGTTCGAAGCTGTGGTCACCAACACCGCCAAACCCATGGTCTTCATCGGCTACACCCCCTGGGGCTGCGAATACGTCTTTGAGATGGCCGCCGTCGTCGCCGGCGGCCAGGATCGGCTGCGGGAGCGGCCTTTCGTCATGCTCTATCCCGAGGCCATATCGCCCTTCGTTTTTCCCCAGGAGGTGGTTGACCGCATCTTCATCGCCGCCGATCGGTTCATGCCCCAGGTGCCCGGTGCCACGGCGCAGCCCGGTGCCACGGCGCCCATGAGCCTGGCCGGCACCGTGGTCCAGGTGACCGCCGAAGCGCTGATTCACATCACCCTGGCCCAGTTGCGCAAGCCTGGCTGCCCGGTCTGCATGAGCGGCAATGTGGGCATTCTGGACATGGCCACGGCCCTGATGGCTTTCGGCGCGCCCGAAGGCAGCTTAGGGCTGGCGGCCCAGGCCCAGGTGGCCCAGTCCTTCGGCCTGCCTACCTGGGGGCTGGCCGGTGCCACCGACGCCAAGCGCCTGGACGCCCAGGCCGGGATCGAAAGCACCTTCGGCATCTTCGCCCAGGCCCTGGCCGGGCTCAACCTGATCCACGACGTGGGCTACATGGCGTCGGGCATGGCCTGTTCCTGCGAACAATTGGTCATGGGCAACGAGATCATCGGCATGACCCGGCGTTTCGTCGACGGCATCCGTGTGGATGCCGACACCTTAGCCCGCGACGTTATCGATGCCGTGGGGCCCGGGGGCAACTTCCTGGCCCAGCGGCACACGGTCGACCACTTGAGAAAAGAGCTCTGGCAGGCCCGGTTGATGAACCGGCAACCCATCGCCGCCTGGCAGGAGAGCGGGCAGCCCACCATGGAAGCGCGGGTCCGCGACGAAGTGCGCCAGATTGTCGAGACGCATCAGCCCGAACCGTTGGACGGCAAGGTCCTCGATGAGGTGCAGCGGCTCAAGCGTGACGGGGAAAAAGAGATCCTGGAACGCCTTGAAAAGCGCTGATCGGCTATGGAAAAGGCAGAGAGAGACAAACTCGAAGAGCACATTCGCGATCGCCTCCGGGCCATCGACGACGACATCGCCGCGTTCCGGGCCTCGTCGGCTCCGGTGGCGCCTGATAACGCCATCGGCCGACTGACCCGCATGGAGGCCATCAACAGCCAGAACATCAACGAAGCCGCCCTGAGAAAAGCGCTGGCGACCCGCTCCCTGCTGGAAACAGCGCTCCGTTCCATCGACACAGACGATTTCGGTCTGTGCCAGGCATGTGAAGAACCGATAGCCGTCGCACGTCTGATGGTCATGCCCGAGACGACCTTGTGCGTGGCCTGTGCGTCCCGGCACGAATGAACTGTCGATTGGCGGATCGCCACCACCATTTCGGACCGACGGTCCGCTAAATTGACTATCGATGGGCCGCCGTTGCGGGAGGATCACCCATGAACCTGTCGCTGCCGTTGATCGCGGCTATATTTCTCACCTCCTTAGTGCTGACCATGGTTGGCCTGGGCGGGGGGTTAATTTTCTCACCCCTCTTCGTGATTCTGGGATTCGCCAAAGCTGATGCCGCTGCCGCCTCATTGTTCCTCAACCTGGTCGCCGCTGCGTCGGCAGCCTTAACTTATGCCCGCAACAAGATGATCGATTTCTCACTGTCGGTTCCCTTGATCATCTCATCGGGCCTGGCGGCGCCTATAGGCGCATACCTGAATGCCCGCCTGGACACTAAACCTTTTCTGGTTGTCATGACGGTCGTGCTGGCCCTGGCCGGGGTGCGTATGCTGCTGCCCTCGCCCAAAGCAAGTGACGTTGCTGCGACGGGATCGGCAAAAAAAATTGTCGGCGGGATTATCATCGGTACCGGCATCGGCGTGGTGGGCGGACTGCTGGGAATCGGCGGCGGGGTCTTCATCGTTCCGCTATTGATTTACGTGATCAATACGCCGACCAAGATCGCCGCTGCCTCGTCGACCTTCATCGTCTGCTTCTCCTCCCTGACCGGCTTTCTGGGCTACGCCTCCATGGGGGCCATCGACTGGCGGTTCATCCTGCCGGCTGCCGTGGCCTGTTTCGCCGGCGGTCAGCTCGGGGCCAGGATCATGAGCACCCGGATGAAGGGCAGAAGTATTCGCTACATCTTCAGTGGCGTTCTCTTTTTATTGTGTGTTCGGTTGATCCTGCAGGCCATCGATACCTGAGGCGTCGGGTAGTTTATTTTGAATGAGCCTGGCGCAGCCCAAGATAAACTGATATCATTTTGGTCAGCACTGCATTCAGCATTCAACCCCCTTCGGACCATTGCAATGAAGCTATTAGTCAGCGAACTCATCCATTTAATGACCAACAAACAAGAACGCAATATTCGGGTGTTGATCAAGTTTTTCATTGTCCTGGTTGCAATGGTCACCGTCTACAGCGTCTTGTTTCACTTTATAATGATATTTGAGAACCGGCAATTTAGCTGGGTCACCGGATTTTACTGGACGTTGACAGTCATGTCCACGCTCGGTTTCGGTGACATCACTTTCGCCACCGACCTTGGTAAGGTGTTCTCGATTATTGTCCTCATGTCGGGCATCGTGTTTCTGCTGACCATGCTACCCTTTACGTTTATTCAATTCTTCTATCTGCCCTGGCTGGAAGCCCAGGCCAGGGCCAGGGCACCGCGGGAATTGCCTGTAGGTACGAAAGACCACGTTATTCTCACCAACCATGATTCGGTTGCCATCAATATGGTAGAAAGACTCAGCCAACACCATCATGCTTATGTCATTTTGATAGAAGATATACAAAAAGCGTTGGAGCTTCAGGATATTGGCTACAAGGTTGCTGTCGGGGATTTGGATGATCCACAGACCTACCGGCAATTAAGGACTGAGAACGCCGCCCTGGTAGTCGCCAATGTTGACGACATGATGAATACCAACATTGCTTTTACCGTCCGTGAAATTTCTCAGTCGGTTACCATCGCTGTCAATGCTGACCTTGACGATTCCGTCGACATTCTCGAACTGGCCGGAAGTACGCATGTATTTCAATTTATGAAAATGCTGGGCCAATCATTGGCCCGCTGGGTTCAGGGCACCACCACCAAGACGAACGTTATCGGGGAAATCGAATCTCTGCTGATCGCCGAAGCCCCGGCCATGCGAACCCCGCTGGTCGGCAAGACGCTTTTGCAAAGTAAGTTGCGCGAGACCATCGGCCTTAATGTGGTTGGCGTTTGGGAGCGGGGCAAATTTATTTTGCCCAAAGCCGATACCATCATAAACCCATCCACTGTTTTGTTGCTGGCCGGATCGACGGATCAATTCAGTGCCTATGATGAACTATACGGCAGGGATAAGAAGCATGAGGTTCCGGTGCTGATATTGGGTGGTGGCCGGGTCGGTCGGGCAGCCGGCGATGCCTTGATGGCGCGCAACATTGAGCACCGGATCATAGAGAAGCGACGAGAACTTATTACCGATGAGCGCTTTATTTTAGGCAGCGCGGCCGATATCAACACGCTGATGCAAGCAGGCATTAAAACGACCTCCTCGGTTATCATTACGACCCATGACGATCCAACCAACATATACCTGACCATCTACTGCCGCAGGCTTGCTCCAGAAGTCCAAATCATCTGTCGGGCGAATCTCGAAAGAAATATTTCCAAATTACACACTGCCGGAGCGGACCTTGTCATGTCCTACGCGTCCATGGCCGCCAGCACTCTCTTCAACCTCCTCAAACCGGATGAATTATTAATGCTGGCCGAGGGCTTAGACATATTTCGTGTGGTCGTGCCCCCATCTTATGTGAACAAAACTCTCGCCGAGAGCCGGATTCGTTCTCAAACGGGCTGCAACGTGGTTGCCATCTGCGACCCGGAGACGATGTGCGTCAATCCGAATCCATCCTTTCGCTTTAGCGAAAACAACGAGCTAATTTTAATCGGCAGTGAGGAGGCGGAAAGTCAGTTTTTCGACATTCATGCGGACATGAGCAAGATAAGCGTGAAGTAAAAGTAGAGCCTATCTCGTGCCATCCATAAATGGCCAATTTGCCCGATATCTGCGTTGTGCTCAACCTAATTTTATAAGATTAGGTTTATCCTCGGAATATCAACCATATGCCTGCGGTAAAATTTTTCGCACGCCTTGATCTTGACCAAATTTCTCCATTTCTGGATAGGCACTATCTCAAAAATAGTCTAGGTAGCCGAATCGGTGTTATAAAACTGCAACTAATACTCACCTACCACCTGTATGCTCCGCTTTTTCGTCCTTGCAAGCCTTGTTCTGAATCCTGATCCTTATTTTTAACCACGCGTTAATAGGCGGGGCTATTGAATCATTCTATTTCTGTTTGGGACCTCACCCGGTGTTGCTGTCAGCGGCCCGCTGCACCGGATCGACGAAGGAGCAGGGCACGATGGCGGCGCACTTGCCGCATACGTCGGCCAGCCCGTGGCGCTCGTGCCGGCGGGCGTTTTCCAGCAGGCGCTCGTAGCAGGCGTGGCGGCGGAAGGGGGCATCGCCCAGGGCCTCGACCGGGCAGCGCGATTCGCATTTGGCACAGGAGCCGTCGTGCTTGAACAGGCAGCGTTCGCGGTCGCTTCGCCCGGTCGCAGGGATGGCCGCATCGGTGACCACGCTGCCCAACCGTCCGCAGCAGCCCTGGTCGGTGATGAGCATGTGGTGGCGGCCGAAGCTGCCGATGCCGGCAATATAGGCCACGTGCTTGTGGGACCAGTCGCTCATCAGCTGCGCCTCGTCGAAATTGTGGGTGGCCGGCAGGCGTGTGCCGGTAAAGCCTTGCGCTTCCAGCAGGCGGTTGAGGCGTTCGTTGATCTCGGCGATCAGGCGATTGGTCTCGATGTAGGCCACGGCCCAGGCCTCGGAACTGAAGGCGCCGCGGTGGTTGGACCGTGCAATGGCCTTATCGAAAGGCAGGAAATAGGCGATGACCGTGCGGGCGCCGGGCAGCAGGTCCCCGGGCAGGCTGTGGGAGTCGCGCACGACCCGTTTTAACCGGCTGAAGAGCGGATCCCCAGCGTCGGCGAACCCCACGATGGGGGTTTTCCAGGCGGTGGCGACCTGCGGCTCACGGCCGGCTTCGGCCGTAGCAAGTTGGATGGCGTCGATGACGGCCTGCTTCACCTATGTTCTCCCATACCCACATGCCAATTAGCAGCCTCCTGTTGCATGATGCGATCCATGATCGCCAAGCGGCTGTTGCGCACCTCTTCCAGGATGGCTTTTCTGGCGCCGGCTACATCGTGGGCCTCCAGGCGCTCGATCAGCACGGCGTGAATGTTTTCGAGATTCTTGCCGGCCTTGCGCATCACCATGAAGCGGGCCAGGCGGTCATGCAGCCTGCGCAGGGCCAGGGCCAGTTCCTGGTTGCCGGACGCCCGGGCCAGCAGGTAATGAAAGCGCCGGTTTTCGTCGGTGTAGCGGGTGTAGGCCTGGTCATCGTCGCCGGTGTAGCCGGCGTGTACCTGCTTCAGGTCATTCAACTGCTCCTCTGTGACGGTTTCGGCGGCCCGCTCAACTGCGGCCACTTCCAGAATCTCCCTCAGTTCCAGCATGTCGCGAAGCTCTTTGAGAGTGATCCGGGTGACAAAATAGCCCGCACGCGGTTTGATGGTGATCAGCCCTTCCTGGTTGAGCATCTGCAGGGCATCGCGCACCGGGGTCACGCTGGTCCCGAAACGGGATTTGAGGTCGTCCACGGCCAACCGCTCGCCGGGCTTGCGGTAGCCCAGTATGATTTCACTGCGCAAGGCCGCGTAGATCTGCTTTTTGGTGGATCGCAAGGTGGTCGCTGTGGGCATCGAAGGCTCCTTGGTTGCGGCATGGGTACTCGACAATGCCGATCCGTTGCCACGGGCCGGTCCTTCTAAATATCAATAACCTGAAAAGGTGCAACAATAAAATTGACTTTTAAGTTTTACTGAACTACTGGTTGATGCAATAAAAACATATTTTGATATATCAACGAAAGGTAAGTCATGATACCAACCCGAGAGACCCATATGGCCAGCGCCCACTACGCCCGCATGGGCCACGATGAATGCGACCGTATCCACATTGCCACCTTGGAGATTTTGGAGCGCACCGGGGTCGATGTTCACGACGATCGCGCGCGCCGGATTCTGGTGGACGGGGGTGCATCGATGGACGGCATCCGCATTCGCCTTCCCGAATACATGGTCGCCCGGGCCCTGGCCACGGTCCCCCGCCGGATGACCCTATACGACCGCAACCGGAAGCCATCCATCCGCGCCTGGGGCCACAACACCTACTATGGCGGCGGTTCCGACTGTTTGACCGTCCTGGACCACCACACCGGCCAGCGCCGGGAGCCGGTATTGGACGACGTGGTGGCCGCGGCCACCGTGATGGATTATCTGCCCGAGATCGATTTCGTGATGTCCCTGTTTCTGCCCAAGGACGTGGACCAGCGCATCTACGACCGCTATCAGATGGAGGTGATGCTCAATCACACCACCAAGCCCATCGTCTTCGTATCTCCGGATTTCGAAGGCTGCGTGGCCGCCGTCGAGATGTGCGAAGCCGTGGCCGGCGGCACCGAGGCCTTCCGGCGCCATCCCTTCGCCACCTGCTACATCAACGTGACCTCCGGCCTGGTGGCCAACGAGGAGGCCCTGCAAAAATGCATCTACCTGGCCGAGAAGAAGCTGCCCCAGTTGTGGATTCCCCTCAACGCCGGCGGGGTCAATTCGCCGGCCACCATCGCCGGCTGCATGGCCTCCATGAACGCCGGCATCCTGCTGGGTGTGGTGCTCTCCCAACTGGTCCAGCCCGGTGCCCCCATCGCCGTGCCCGGCTGGAACGGGGGCCCTTACAACCTCAAAACCATGGTGGGCAACTATGTGCTTGCCGACGAGCAGGGTGTGCCCACCAGTATGGGTAAATACTACGATCTGCCCGTCTTCGGACTGGGCGGCTCCACCGACGCCAAGGTGCTGGACCACCAGGCCGGCATGGAGTGCACGGTCAGCCTGATGACCGCTCTGCTCCACGGGGCCAACATCGTTCACGACGTGGGCTTCATGGATGCCGGGCTGCAGGGCAGTTTGCAGCTGCAGGTGATGGCCAATGAGACCATCGGCTTTCTGCGGGCCGCCACCCGGGGTGTGGTCGTTGACGAGGAGACCCTGGCCCTGGACGCCATCGACGAGGTGGGGCCCACCGGAGATTTTCTCCAGCACCCCCATACCATGCGCCACTACAAGGAGCCTTTCTATTCAAAGCTGTTCGACAAGGGGCCCTACTCGCTGTGGGAGAAGAACGGCAGTCTGACCCTGGAAGACAAGGCCGCCAGGGAGGTGGACCGCATTCTGGAGACGCACAGTGTCGAGGCGCTGCCCGCCGATGTACAGGAGAAGATCGCCGTCATCGTCCAGCGCGAGCAGGCCTGGATTGACGGCAAGCAAGCGCAATAGGGGGAGTCATCATGTCCGACGACAAGCATTTTTTTCTCAGGGACCCCTGGGTGTACGATAAGGATGCTCGACCGACCGGGCGCACGGATGCCGGCCGCGGCTTCGACACCCGCGCCCTGCACGCCGGCTTCGACCCCATGACCGACCAGGACCGGTTCCGATCCTTTACACCGCCGCTGGTGCAATCGGTGACCTACCCTTATGAGACCTTCGACGAGATTCCCTGCCCGGTCTACGGCCGCACACGCACACCCACCAACACAGTGCTGGAAGAGCGCATTGCCTCCCTGGAAGGCGGCGAGGCCTGCCTGACGGCCGGCTCCGGGTCCCAGGCCCTGTTCAACCTGATCTTCACCATCGCCCGGCCCGGCGACAACGTGGTCACCTCACTGAACGTCTTCGGCGAGGGCTACAAGCAGGCGGCCTCGATCTTTCCCGAGCGTTGCCAGGTCGAGTTCCGCTTCGTGGACGACCCCACCGATCCCTCCAGCTGGTATGCCTGCATCGATGCCAAGACCAAGCTGGTGTGGGTGGAGACCCCCAGCAATCCCTGTCTGTTCGTCACCGACATCCGGGCCGTGGCCGACGTGGCCCACAGCCGCGGGGTGCCGTTGATGGTGGACAACACCACGGCCACGGCCGCCCTGCAGCGGCCCATGGAACTGGGGGCCGATATCGTCCTGTTGTCCATTTCCAAATTCATGTCGGGCAACGCCAGCATCCTCGGCGGCGCCCTGGTGGGGCCCGAGGCGCTGGTCGAAGACATCCGCTGGAACACCACCGAATTCGTGGGCTCCATCATGGCCCCCACGGACGGCTGGATGACCCTGCAGTACCTGGAAACCCTGGCCATGCGCATGCAGCGCCACAGCGCCAACGCCCAGGCCGTGGCCGAGTACCTCCACAGCCATCCCAAGGTGTCGCGGGTCAACTATTCGGGGCTGAACGATCACCCCCAGCACGATCTGGCCTGCCGCCAGATGTCCGGCCACGGCGGCCTGCTCTCCTTCGTGGCCCCCGGCGGCATACCCGGCGCGGCCGCGGTGATGAACCGCTTCAAACTGGTCGTCCATGCGGTTACCTTCGGCACATCTCGCTCCATCTGCATGCACCCGCCCACCATTACCCACGAGCACATGACCCCTGCAGAGCGCATGGCGGCGGGCATCGACGACGGCCTGATCCGTTTTTCGGTGGGATTGGAGAACCCGGAAGATATTATTGCCGATCTGGAGCAGGCCCTTGCATAGGCGTCTCAAAATTGCATCTAATGCTCAATGGCTGCGTTGCGAGCCGCCATACAATGCTCACATATAATGTCCTAAACTGGGCGTTTCAAATTTATCTGGATTGCATGTCGTCCAAATGTAGCAGTGCCTTTTGACATTTTCCCTTATAAATTTGAAACCCTTTGGGATTGCCGATCTCACCGCATCTACAGCGTCAGACGCCTTTCCGCATAGGCGACTATAGCGGAAAGGCATCTTCCTTGTACATGCGGTAAGCTCGACAATCGCCCAGTTTAGGAATGGATATGCTGCGCTTTTGCGTTGGCCCGCGCCTTGCCCTTAAGCATAATCTACAATTTTGAAACAGCCTATCGGGTATGAGTTATGTAGTGTCCATCCAGAAATAGGGAAATTAAGTCGAGATCAAGGCGTGCGAAAAATTTTACCGCAGGCATATGGTCGATATTCCGAGGATAACTCCGATCTTAATAAAACCAGGTTGAGTGCAACGCGGATATCGGGCAAATTAGCCATTTATGGATGGACACTATCTAATCGGCTGGAGCCGTGCTGTAAAATGCCGTAAAACTTCGGGCGCCTCGACGATCGAATAGCCCTTGAGACGGTCTCTGTACTTATGGACCTCGAGGATCACTTCGATGAGGTAATCCACGTGGCTCTGGGTGTAGACCCGCCGGGGCATGGCGAGCCGCACCAGTTCCATGGCCGCCGGACGATCCGCGCTGCCGAACATCAGTGAGCCGATCTCGACCGCCCGGACCCCGCCGGTTTTGTAGAGTTCGCAGACCAGCGACACGCCCGGAAACTGGAGCGGCGGAATGTGGGGCAGCATGGCCCGGGCGTCGATGTAGACCGCATGGCCGCCGGTGGGCTGGATGATGGGTACGCCGGCATCGGCAATGTGATTGCCCAGGTAGGCCACGGACTGGATGCGGTACTTGAGGTAATCCTCGTCAATGATTTCCAGCAGGCCCTGGGCCAGCGCGTCCAGGTCCCTGCCGGCCAATCCGCCGTAGGTCGGAAACCCTTCGGTGAGAATGAGCAGGTTGCGCGCCCGCGCGGCCAGTTCATCGTCGTTGATGGCCAGAAACCCGCCGATATTGCCGAAGGCATCCTTCTTGGCGCTCATGGTCGCGCCGTCGCACAGCGCAAACATCTCACGGGCGATCGCCTTGACCGATTTCTGGGCCTGCCCCTTCTCGCGCAGTTTGATCAGGTAGGCATTCTCCGCAAACCGGCAGGCATCCAAAAAGAGGGGAATGCCGTATTGGTTGCACACCGCCTTGACCTCGGCGATGTTCTCCAGCGATACCGGCTGGCCCCCGCCGGAGTTGTTGGTCACGGTCAGCATGCACACTGGCACGTTCGACGGGCCGGCTTTCTCGATCACGGCCTTGAGTTTGGCGATATCCATGTTGCCCTTGAAGGGGTGAAAGCGGGAAGGCACCATGGCCTCGTCGATGGCGCAGTCTACGGCGGTGGCGCCGCTGAACTCGATATTGGCGCGGGTGGTGTCGAAGTGGGTGTTACCGGGGATGACCTTGCCCTGACCGCCGATGAGTTCGAAGAGTATACGTTCGGATGCCCTTCCCTGGTGGGTCGGCAGGATGTGCGTCAGGCCGGTCAGGTCCTGAACCGCCTGCTGGAAGCGAAAGAAGGATCGCGAGCCGGCGTAGGATTCGTCGCCGCTGATCATGGCCGACCACTGGGCCGCGGACATGGCTGCGGTGCCGCTGTCGGTCAGCAGGTCGATGAGCACGTCATCGGCCTTGATGTTGAACACGTTGTACCCGCACGCCTTCAGAATCTTTGTGCGCTCCGCCTCTGTGGTCATGCGCAGCGGTTCGACCATCTTGATCTTGAACGGTTCGATAATGGTTTTAAAGGCCATCGATCGACTCCTCTTGTATTGGTTTGCTCCAGTCATGATGGAGGCTGGAGGTCATGTGACTGCTAAAGCGGTTCATAACGGGTAGCTGGGGCATTTTGATATGAACCATGTTAGACGCAAGCGAACCGATTGTCGAGGTTGTCGTTGCAAAGAATAGGGACTTTGCGTCTATGGTCGTGGCCAGGCGCAAAGGCGATTTGTTTTAGCACCAATCTCTTCGCTTGATCGTTGGGGAATAATCGATTAGGGTTTTTACTCGAAAAACGATTCCTGACTGCGTATCAACTACGACTACACTGAACTTATCCGGATATTGAGCGAAAATTACGGCTATCACGAAAATCGGCATGATATTGTGATTTTTTGCTCTTTTTTAGCCCTCAAGTATGCTGATGAGTTATGGAGTTGCTTGTTATTGTTGGGGATATAAAAGCATTCAGCCTATATGAAAAACAGATAGGGAGTGTATTTATTATATTAAATCATTTAGTTGTGATTAGGCGAACAGGTGGTTGGATATTCCTGATAGTGGGAGAAAACGATCTATAATCAATGTTTGCCGGAAAGGTGAGGTCCAAGAAATAAAATGAATTTTACCGAATCCGTAATGAGAGTATTCGAAGCACGCGCCAAACCAGGCTATGCAAATGAGCTAGAAAAGAAGCTTGCAAGCACTTCTGTTTCAGTTGTTCAAGGCAAACCTGGAAATCTGGGATACTTCTTTGGAAAGAAGTCATCATCCGATGATCATGATTTTCTATTTATATCAATCTGGGATAGTTTAGAGTCAGTCAAGTCGCACTTCGGTAAAGAATGGAAACGTTCATTTTTGCCACCTGGATATGCTGAAATAATTGAAGAATGTTCAATCAAACATTTTAAGTTTAGCGGAACTTTAGAATCAAAGAAATAGAAAAGATAGTTTTCCCAAACTATTCAAAGAATTAACTTGGCTGTTCGTTAAACGCTGAATAGCGGCATTAGACGATAAGATACATGTCAATTTTAAACTAAAATAACTATTGCTTTCTTTAACAAAGATGTTGAACTCGAGGAGCTTTACTACTATGAAAGATTTTTCTTCAATTTTTAAAGAAAAATATAGCTGTGCTTTAATGGCTGATGCGGCTTTCAGAGCTGGTGTGAGTCTTTTTCCAGCACCTTTCGGCTTGTTACCAATCGCTCCTCACATGAAGACGGTTGGTCCTATAAATACTGTGCAGGCTAACAATGACTTGGTCAGTATTTTAGCTGGACTGCATCATGCTCAACAAGATGAGGTGCTGATAATCACAAACTCAACAACTGAGGTAGGATTGATCGGCGATCTCATTGCTACGGAAGCAAGACGCAAAGGCTTAGCAGGTATCATCGTCGAAGGTTTCGTTCGGGATACGATTGAACTCATTGATATCAACGTGCCAATATTTTGCAGAGGTTCCTACCCAATTGGTCCGTTAAAACTCCCCCAAGACTTGAAGGGCATTGGTCAAATTGGGATAGAGGTCAGACTCGGTGATTCTT
>JAAUYD010222330.1_pt1 | contig 12268 bp, 9 predicted proteins | sample 7278101 | NCBI WGS metagenome assembly JAAUYD01 (sample SAMN14350128, study PRJNA611818) | marine sediment metagenome | isolation source: surface marine sediment (0.6m) | place: French Polynesia: Moorea | collected 2018-08 | reverse complement strand
AGAGGGCGGGGAAACCCCATCCAGAGGGCGGGGAAACCCCATCCAGAGGGCGGGGAAACCCCATCCAGAGGGCGGGGAAACCCCATCCAGAGGGCGGGGAAACCCCGCCCCTACTAGGGTAATTTTTAATTTTTAATTTGAAGAGAATGCGTAAAAATTTACCTTTAATATTATGTATAATAATAGGTTTAGTTGGTTGTGGGGGTCAAACTCCCAAGCAAACTGAACAACCTGCTTCCCCTTCCCCGGAATCTGAGAGTAACTTAACTTTTTTTGATGTCACCTTAGAACAAGCTGATGAAGTGGGTAAACCGATTTGGAAAGTCAAAGCCAAACAAGCGGAATACACCAAAGAGAAAAAAATTGCTCAAGTTACAACTCCTTACGGTGAATTGTACCAAGATGGCAAAATTGTTTACAATGTCAAAGCTGAAACGGCACAAATTCAGCAGGATGGCAAGCAATTATTTCTTAAAGGAAAGGTTGTCGCTACTGACCCCAAAAATGGTGTTGTGCTGCGGGGAAATGAATTGGAATGGCGTCCCCAGGAAGATTTATTAATTGTCCGCAACCAAATTAATGGTACTCACAAACAATTAAAAGCAGTAGCAAAGGAAGCGCGAGTCAAAACCCGGGAACAACGCATAGATTTTTCTGGAGGGGTAGTAGCTAATTCGGTAGAACCTGCATTACAAATGCGAACGGAACATTTAATTTGGCAGATAAAACAAGAAACATTAATTACTAATAAAAAAGTGCTTGTTGACCGTTATCAAAATAAGAAAATTACAGATAGAGGTCAAGGTGATGCTGCCACAGTTAATTTGAAAACTCAAATTGCTAATATTACTAAAAATGGTCAAATAGAATTACAAGACCCGCCAATGCAAATAGTTAGTAACTCTATGACCTGGAATTTAAATACAGATAATGTGATTACAAATGCTCCGGTGCGTATATTTCACCGGGCTGAAAATGTTACTATGACTGGGGATAAAGGAGAATTAAAAATACCACAAAAAACTGTTTATTTAACAGGGAATGTTAATGGTGTGGGACAGCGCAGTCAGTCTTTAAAATCGCAGAAATTAACTTGGTATTTGGATAAAAAATTAGTAGAAGCTCAAGGAAAAGTAGTTTATAAACAAGTTGAACCACCAATGACTTTTGCGGGACAAAAAGCCTCGGGTAATCTGCAAACGGAAAATATTGTTGTTAGTGGTGGTGGTGCTGGTAAAAATAGGGTAGTCACAGAAATTATTCCTCAAACTAATTCGAGGTAAAGGTATTTAATCAGTAGGGGTGCGGAAACCGCACCCCTACCAACCATGTGTCCGATTCTTTTTTCAAATTGGTATTACATCCACCCAGGTTCTGACTCCGGTGCATTCTAGTGTGTTAATTAACTTTTGCTGGGTAATTCAAATTTCACAGTTCTTTCTAAAATACCAAAATTAAAAATCTGACTTTCTAACTCATATTGATAAATGATTTGTGTTTTGATCCAATCAACTAAGACAAAGTAAGCTTTTTCAGGGACATAACAGATGTCGTCTATATGACTATATTTAATACAGTCTAGGGAGGGATTTGTGAACTCATCAAGTAGTTGACGGAATCCAAAAGCAAAGCTGAAATTCGGATGATTCAGTAGCTTTTTCTGGTCAATTGTTCTTTTTTGAGGGTGAATTGACTGGTAGAATTCTTTTAAGAAGGTTGAACCTTTACCTTGCAATTTGAGTGTCAAAAAGTGAACATTGCTGCCTTTTAACCTGATGTTTTCATTTGCTTTTCTCCCCAGAGTGTTAATAGCACTACTCGTCTTTATTAAGAGCAGCATACATGCTATAATTATTTCCTGATTATTTGGCAATTTACTTGTAACATCAGAAATGGGTGATGGGTTGGTTTGTGTTTGTACAACGTCACATCCTATCTTGTTCAAAGTATCTGAACAGGAAGGTATACTGTAGCAACGCAATAACCGAACATATAAAGCTATCATCAGAGTCTTGGGAAAATTTTTCATTTTATTATCCTTGAAAAAATTACTCTTTTGTAAAAGCCTCAGATAACTTCATTATAGCTTCAGCAGCCTCAGATAACTCAGGCTTAAAATATTTTGATGTATCGACTGTTTTGGAAAAAAGCGGCTTTTGGACAATTAAAAAATCATGAAACCCTTACAAGATAGGGGTTATCGGTTGAGTCTAATACACCAAGAACCTCACGCTGACAAGACCGGACATCCTTCTTTCAACTTGCACAGAGGGACAGAGGGTAAGGTCTTGAAAACCGCTATAAAAGAGGAAACTCCCGAAAAATGGTTGTGGGAAGTAATTAGAAAAACTTATGAGGGACGGGGGTGAGGTTCATCAGGCAAGCATCTATAAGGTTAACAGCATTATATTTTTGATTTGGAAGGGAATCCCTTTAAAGAAAGGTTTGCGTTAGAATAACTGAGGCTTTTATATGTAGAAGTATGACTATAATTCCTCCAGATGTTCTCAAAGACTTAGTTAAAAAAGAAGGTTTAACTCCAGCGGAAGAGGAGGTATTGTCTTTAGCATTGGATGGGAAGTCTACAGCAGAAATACAAAAAGAGTTGGGGATAGAGTCACAAAATGCAGTCCAGAAGAGGTTAGGTAAAGTTTACGCTAAGTTTAGGCTAACTGGTGCAGGACCTGGTAAACTGCCTAAATTACAAAAAATTCTCACAGACAGATATCAGTCTCAAATCGGTCCGAAAAAAGTCCTTATTTTTTGGTTTAGTGAGTTTGGCAAAGATGTTGCTGAACAGATGAGTGATATCTTGAAGCATCCGCAGATTGAAGTTTCAATTTCGGATACGGATATCAATTTAGGTTCACTTTGGGTAGCTGATACTATCCAGTCTTTAAAGGGTATAAATTACAGTATTGTTTGTCTGACACCAGGATTTTCAGAGAATTCATGGGTGAATTTTGCTGTAGGTTTCCTGTCTGCAAAGATTGATAATTTCAAGCTTGTGCGTTTTAGTGGGGAAAAGCTACCTGAACCTTTATTGCGCTTTCCTACAGTAAATGGCACAAAGGAAGATAATCTAGCTGAACTGCTTCATAATATAATTGGTGGAGATATACAAGAAGCAAAAGATTGGGTTGATTTCAAAGTTTCTAGTTCTAATTGGTGGGAACAAGTAGTTCGACAGCAGTTAAAAAAATCCTTTACAGATGATTCTTCGGAATCTCAATTAGTTTTGCAAGCAGGATTACAGATATTAAAGGATAACAAATATTTCCAAAACAACGAACTTTTTCAAACACTGATTATAAAAGCTTTGACTGATGTAGGTAATGAAATTGAAAAAGTTGGTTCAAATGGCAGAGTTTTCTCAATTCCTTTAGAACTTTATGCACGCTATCTTGTGTCTTTACAGGAAGATATGAATTCTCGTGTCCAGGCTGTGAGTCTTGTTGATGATGTAGACCATTTCTGGGCAAATGACAAGGGAGATGAAATTGCAAACACTGCCAACAAAAATAGTGAAAGAATATTTATTTTTTCAGATATAGGCGCATACAGAAAATCCACAAAATTTCTTTTGAAACATGGCTCTAAATACAATGTTTATGTAATGTTGAAATATGCTTATGAGCCTTTTGCAGAAGAATTTTGTATAGATACAAAAACTGTTCATTTTCAAAATGATGATCATAATTTACCAACTAAGCAATATGCGATTATTGAATCTTCAGATAATAGTCAACTCCTTGTTTGGTATAACGAGAATAACCTGAAGGATAAACGACACAAAAGATTAGTGAATTTTTCTGCAACTTCAGAACAAGTATATTTATATAAAGACGCATTTTATAGAGTAAGAACATCTAAATATTCGATTCATTTCGATTTAAAAAATATAAAAAGCCCAGAAGAAATTGCAGATTTTCTCAGGGATGTGGAGAATAGGCTTTATGATATTCCTAAAATTGATATTACTCCGGAAAGTTTACTTTCTCACTTACAGGAAGTCAGAAATCAACTGATAAGCTTAAAGGACGAAAATGATGTTATCAATAAGGCTCTTAGTTTTGTACGTGATAAATTGCATTCTCAAACAGCTTCTATTTTCATGTTTGGCAAAGATGGACTGTTACATCGTAAGGGAATACAAGGTGTAGATTCCCATGGTAAAGATATAGACAATCATTGGTTTTCTACAGAAAAATATGCTGTTGGTGAAAGTTTTACAGGAAAAACGGCTTATTCACAAGAAGATGGCTTTGGGAAACCTCAGTGCAGTAATAATTTAAAAGAAGAGGATTTGGACGGTGAAAGTAGAGATAAGTATTATAAAAAGTTAGGAAAGATGAACTCTTTTCTTGCAGTTCCTTTAAATGGTCAAAATAAGACCTATGGAGTCCTGGAAGTCATCAATAAAATTCATCCCATTACAAAAAAAATTACTAGTTATTATGGTTTCACTAAAGATGAAATTCATTGGCTATCAACAATAGCTTCAGCTGTAGCAACAGCTTTATCAAATATACGCAGAAATAGACAAAATAAACTAGAGTCAGATATCAGTAATTTTTTAGTTAACTACCAAGATGAACAAAAAGCTTATGATGAAGTCGTGACGAGATTAGTATCTGAACATACTGCTTTTGAGGTATGTATATTACGGGTAAAAAATAAATCAGGAATGTTAGAGTTAAAGGCAAAAAAATATGTTGAGCGAATAAACTGGGAAGATAGAGAAGATGAATGCATCAAGCCTGGTGAAGGTTTTGTGGGAAAAGTAGTTGAATCTAAAAAAGAGGAAATAGTTGAAGATATAGAACAACAAATACAAGAGTTCAACAATAAAGAATGGATTATAAACAATAAATTTAAATCATTCGCTTGTTTTCCACTTGTTTACTATAACGAAGTCATAGGAACACTATCTGTATATACTAAATACAACTACAAATTCCACGATAGCTGCCAAGAGTTTTTAAAAAGAGTAAGTTCTTTAATAGCTGCGTTTATAGTCAGAACAAAAGTTGATAGAGTAAATGTGTATAACTCTACATCTGAAACAAATTCTAACAATCAAGCTGGCTATAGTGTGTCATAACAATTAAAAATTAAAAATTGAAGACCCCAGGGATATAGCACTTTTCACGCTTGATAGAATACAGATGAACCTCACCCCCTTCCCCTCTCCTTAGTAAGGAGAGGGGTGTCCGAAGGACGGGGTGAGGTTTCGAGTGTATTGAACTCAACTGAAAAATGCTATAAATCCGGGGACTTGAATAATGATGTTCCGCTTTTGTATAGTTCGATCTGACTGTTGCACTAAGGGTAAAAACCAGGTTTCTTGAGAATGAATAATACTGAAAACCTAAATCTTGTCTTTAGAAACCCGGTTTTTTGCTCTTATTAAACATCTATTGATGAATGATACAAGATATGACCCTATTCCCTGTTCCCTATTCCCAATTCTAATAAAAAGACATAATTTATCCCGTCTTTTGATTATTTCTGAAGAGGTTTAATTTCATTGCGACTAATAGCACCTAATTTAGGTAAAGCCTTCATTTGTGAGTTAGGAGTAATAGCAGCAGGAATAACGGGTGCAACTTTTAATTTCTTGAGGAGATTTTGTAACAACTTATCTTGTTGTTTACGGAAAGCCGAAACCTTATAACCACGGTTAATAATTGCAAACCAAACCAAACCGCGATCGCGTGTGGGTATAACTCCCGCTAAAGCACTGACATTGTTAAGAGTACCAGTTTTAATAACTGTAGCATTAGGTATTTGTCTGTTACCATACATCAGAGTTCCCCGGCGATCTACCCCAGCTGTGGGAAATAAATCCCCTATATTGAGATTATAGGCTTGTGCCTCTCGTTGCAACGTCATAAACATAGCAGATGCAGCTCTAGGGGAAATACGGTTATCCACCCCTAACCCAGAACCGTTGATTAACTGGATTTCCGATGCTGGGACTCCTGCAAGTTGGGCAGCTTGGGATTGCACCACAGTCGCTCCACCAACAGCTTGTGCTAACATTTCTGCTATATCATTGTTGCTAAAAACATTCATTTCCCTAATCAACCGCTTCATGGGTAAAGAACGGTGACGCAACAGGAGAGTTTTTTGTGCATTAGGTTGAGTCTCTAATTTTACAGTCCCCCCAATTACCACTTTTGGCTTAGGAGTTCCTTTAGCCATCCGTGAGTATTGAAAAATCACATTCCGGTTCCAACTGGCAGAATTAAGCGCTTGCTTGAGTAATTGTCCAGCAAGTAATGGATTTCTTTGGAAATTCATCGCAAAATTCCCTGTAATCACCAAATTGCCAGTAACACGCTTGATGCCCATTTTATTGAGAGAATTACCCAGAGTAATTGCTTCCTCCCAGACAAACATCGGATCGCCATTACCTTTAATCACCAAATCCCCCTGCAAAACACCATTTTTGATAGTTCCAGTAGCACCTACCAAAGTTTCAAATTGGTGTTGAGGACCAAAAGTTTTAAAAGCTACCAAAGAAGTCGCAATTTTAGTTAACGAAGCAGCAGGTAGAGGAGTAGTACCTTGGTGATTAGCCATGAGAATTGGTCCAGACTGCATCCAAATTCCCTGACTTTGTAGGAGATTATCCGTTATCAGCTTGGATGTCCTCAAACCTTGGAGATATTGTCCCACAGTCTTAGCACCTACTGGATTTGGATCGGGTGCCAGAACCAAGCTAGGATTAGTTTGCCAACTCAAAGCTTCCAACGCATTTAAAGGCTTAATTTGTAATCCTGCCATATCCATCCACAGGGACAATAAACCTGAACTAAATAATTCCAGCATCCTTTCTTTAATTCCTTTTGTGAACTTAGTTCCTAACTTGTGACCTTTAGCTTTGTTAATTTACAGGTTTTTGTTCTCATCTTCCACATAATCATTGCCATTGCTTAACGAGTTTAGCGGAAGTTCCCATCTCTCTGTTATGCTCACCTGAATACTGTTTTGATGTTACAATGGTCTCATCAATTAACAGTGCAAATCTGAAAACAGTACAGAATTTGACCACGGACATTTGACCACGGAATTTGACCACGGATTCTTGGATTACACGGACAGTCGAATCTGTGAAATCTGTGAAATCTGTCTAATCTGTCTAATCCGTGAAATCTGTGTAATCTGTCTAATCTGTGATCTGCCTGTAGAGGTATCTGAGGGTGGATGTTGCTGTATGTCTTTTGGACTTAGAGCTACAGGAAGCAGGGTAGCAGGAAATTTTTTCAAAGCGATTTGAACAAGTTCCCATCCGTCTATAGGCTGGGGAGAATGTCACTATAATCGTTACTTTCAAGAATTAATAATCCGATTCCGGATATTTTTAGTTTTGAGGAAAAAAATTAGAAACCAGGAAGTAAGAGAAAATAAGTTAACAGTGAGGAGTTCCCCCATCTCCCCCATCTCCCCCATCTCCCCCATCTCCCCATTCCCTATTCCCCATCTCCCCATTCCCCATTCCCCATTCCCATGTTATTTTGGGCTTGCCAGAGCCTATGGTTCTAGTTGCTTTTAAAACTGCGAAAATTGAAAATTTTGATCAATTAGCACTATTTTGTGGTTATAAAGCTAATCTGAACAGTAAAGGCATCTGGTAAAATTTGTAAAGTTTCTAGAAGCTCTGAGCAATGGGATCGACTGGCGTACGGATCGCAATTGACGCAATGGGAGGGGATCACGCACCCGGTGAAATCGTTGCTGGCGCATTGCGAGCCAGAGAGGAATTGGGTGTGGAAGTTTTGTTGGTTGGTGACTCCCAACAAATTGAATCCCATCTGCCCCCAAATGCGAATTTGGGAGAGGTGGAGATAGTAAATGCACAAGAATCCATCGCCATGGATGAGGAGCCTTTAAGCGCCATTAGACGCAAACCCAAGGCTTCCATTAATGTGGCGATGGATTTGGTGAAAAAAGGTCGGGCAGATGCTGTAATATCTGCTGGGCACTCTGGGGCAGCAATGGCATCTGCTTTGCTGCGTTTAGGACGATTGCGGGGAATTGACCGTCCGGCAATCGGTGCTGTATTCCCGACAATTATAGCTAGCAAACAAGTACTGATTCTTGATGTCGGTGCCAATGTAGACTGCCGTCCTAAATTTTTAGAGCAGTTTGCTGTTATGGGTTCGGTTTATAGTCAGTATGTCTTGGGTGTATCCAAACCCAAAGTAGGATTATTAAATATAGGGGAAGAAGATAGCAAAGGTAATGACGCAGCTGTGCGTGCCCACCAAATGCTACGGGAAAATTCCCAAATCGCTTTCATGGGCAATGCGGAAGGACGAGATGTGCTTTCCGGTAACTTTGACGTGATTGTGTGTGATGGATTTGTGGGCAATGTATTGTTAAAATTCGCAGAAGCAGTTGGAGATGTAATTCTGCAAATCTTGCGGGAAGAATTACCCCAAGGATTGCGGGGTCAATTGGGTACCGCTGTCCTCAAACCAAACCTAAAGCGAATTAAGCAGCGAATCGACCACGCAGAACATGGTGGTGCTTTACTTTTAGGAGTAAACGGTATTTGTATTATTAGTCATGGTAGCTCCCAAGCACCTTCGATTTTTAATGCAATTCGTTTGGCAAAAGAAGCAGTAGACCATCAAGTGCTGTCAAGAATTCAATCCCAATATCACAGCCTAGAAAGCGAAAGCAGCTAGCAGTGATTAGTCATTGGTCATTAGTCATTAGTCATTGGTCATTGGCAAGGACAAATGACCAATTACCCCTAGCGGAACCTCTTTGTAGGGTAGAACAAATGACAAAAAACCAATGACAAATGACCAGTCACAACTAATTGACAATCTCCGCTCTCAACAGAGCGTAAATAATGTAACTAAAAGCTGATAGCTGGTAGCTTGGGAGATTAGGAGTGCAGAATTTAGGAATAGCAATTACAGGAAGTGGCTCAGCAGTACCAACAACTTCCCTCGATAACCAGGCACTAACAAAACTGGTTGATACCTCTGATGAATGGATAACTACACGCACAGGAATTCGTCAACGACATGTGGCTAATCCCCAGGAATCTTTGAGTGCGATCGCCACTGCTGCTGCCAAACAAGCTCTAGAAATGGCACTGTTAAAGCCAGAAGATGTAGATTTGATTGTTTTGGCAACTTCTACCCCAGATGATTTATTTGGTAGTGCTTGCCGAATTCAAGCTGAATTGGGGGCTAAAAGAGCCGTAGCATTTGATTTAACTGCGGCTTGTTCTGGTTTTGTGTTTGGTCTGGTTACAGCTGCTCAGTACATTAGAACGGGGGTTTTTCAAAATGTACTGTTGATTGGAGCAGATATCCTCTCTCGCTGGGTAGATTGGCAAGATAGACGTACTTGTGTATTGTTTGGTGATGGTGCTGGGGCAGTAGTATTACAAGCAAATCAGAGCGATCGCTTGTTGGGATTTGAACTTAAAAGTGACGGTACGCAAAATGGTAGCCTGAACCTGCCTTATAATGCATCCGGGAGGGAACTTACTCCAGGTATCGAAATTGCCCAAGGTACTTATCAACCAATAACAATGAACGGCAAAGAAGTCTATCGTTTCGCTGTGCAAAAGGTGCCAGAAATTATAGACAAAGCATTATTTCGTGCCAACTTGAGTGTAGAGCAAGTAGATTGGCTGGTATTGCATCAAGCTAATCAGCGGATTCTAGATGCTGTTGCAGACCGTTTGAAGATTCCCCAGCAGAAAGTGATTAGTAATTTGGCTTGTTATGGCAATACTTCCGCAGCTTCCATTCCCTTGGCTTTGGATGAAGCAGTACGACAAGGTAAAATCAAACCCGATGACGTTATTGCTGCATCAGGTTTTGGTGCGGGTCTGACTTGGGGAGCAGCAATTTTCCAATGGGGAAGATAAATAATTTGTAGGGGTGCAATGCTTGCACCCAAAAGACGCGAAGTTAGTAGGGGTGCAATGCTTGCACCGAGGAGTTAAGAATTCTAGGGGTGCAATGCTTGTACCCAGGAGGTGCAAAGTTACCAATTTTTAATTTTTAATTTTTAATTTTTAATGACCAATGACCAATGACAAATGACCAATGACAAATGACTAAAATCGCATGGGTATTTCCCGGACAAGGTTCCCAAGCACAGGGAATGGGAATGGATTTACTAGACATACAATTAGCCAAGGAGAGGTTTGCTGAGGCTGAGGATATTTTAGGCTGGTCTGTAATCGAAATCTGTCAAAATGACCCAGATAAGCTATCTCGCACTCTCTACACTCAACCCTGTTTATATGTGGTAGAAAGTATTCTGGCTGATTTGCTGCGAGAAAAACAACAACCTGATTTGGTGGCTGGTCACAGTTTGGGAGAATATATCGCTCTCTATGTAGCTGGTGTGTTTGATTGGTATACTGGTTTACGCTTGGTAAAACGTCGGGCTGAACTGATGGATAGTGCCGCAGGGGGCATGATGGCGGCTTTGATGAATTTTGACCGCGACCAGTTGTCACAGGTTCTCAGGGAAAACCCTGATGCGGTAATGGCAAATGATAACAGCCCTGCTCAAGTTGTCATTTCTGGCACACCAGAGGCTGTGCAAGCGGTAATGTCCCAAGTGAAGGCAAAACGTGCCATTGCTTTAAAAGTTTCTGGAGCATTCCATTCTCCTTTGATGGCAGAGGCAGCAGCGAAATTTCAAGAAGTTTTGAATTCAGTAGAATTTCGGAATGCAAAAGTAGCGGTTATGTCTAACATCGACCCGAATCCCTCTGTAGATGCAGAAATTTTGCTTTCTCGTTTAGTGGGGCAGATGACTGGAGGGGTACGCTGGCGAGAAATTGCTCTTGCGTTACCGGACAATGGAATTGAGCGAGTGGTGGAAATTGGTCCAGGAAACGTGTTAACTGGTTTGATTAAGCGTACTTGTTCTGGTTTAACCTTAGAAAATGTCCGCAGCAGTGCTGATTTACCGCATCAGTAGGGGCGCAATGCTTGCGCCCAAAACCCAATGCTTGCCCCCAAAACCCAATGCTTGCACCCAAAACCCAATGCTTGCCCCCAAAACCCAATGCTTGCACCCAAAACCCAATGCTTGCCCCCAAAACCCAATGCTTGCCCCCAAAACCCAATGCTTGCCCCCAAAACCCAATGCTTGCCCCCAAAATTGAGAATGGTGCAAGATTATGAATAAATGGTAAATGGAGAATTTTACCAATTACCCATTACCCATTAGCAATTACCAATTCCCCAATTTTCTATGTCTCGAAACCGCGAACCATTTGTTAGTCTGCTTTTATACCATGCCTTTAAATGGTCGGTGGTGAGTCCGATGCTGCATGTTTATTTTCGGGGTCGGATTTATGGTGCGGAAAATGTCCCCCAAGATGGACCTCTGGTGGTGGTAAGTAATCATGCGAGTAATTTTGACCCACCCATGGTTTCTAATTGTGTCGGTCGTCCGGTAGCTTACATGGCTAAGGAAGAATTGTTTAGGATTCCGGTTTTGAAACAGGCGATCGCGTTATATGGGGCTTATCCTGTGAGTAGGGGAAGTGCTGATCGGACTGCAATTCGTGCGGCTTTAAAATATCTGGATGAAGGATGGGCTGTGGGAGTGTTTTTGCAGGGTACTCGCACTCCAGATGGGAAGATTACAGACCCGAAACGGGGTGCAGCGTTAATTGCAGCGAAAGCAAAAGCCCCTTTGTTACCAGTGTGTTTGTGGGGTACGGAAGGGATTGAGGCAAATGGGGCAAAAATCCCCCGTTCTGTGCCCGTAACTGTACGGATTGGAGAGGTGATTGATGCTCCTAATTCTACGGATAAAAATGAGTTAGCAATAGTGACGCAAAGGTGTACAGAAGCGATTAATGCTTTGCACGATTTGGGAAGATGAAGGGGAATAATAAACCGCAAAGACGCAAAGAACGCGTTCACGAAGTGTTCCTGAAGGGTAGGAAGAGAAACAGAGGTCTAGCATATTATATACCCACAGACTAAAGCCTGGGGCTATACAAACTAAGCCTGCCTGCGCAGGCTAATTATATGTATCTTCATATGAAAACGGTATTAAGTCAAAAATATTACCTGGGAATTTATTCCTACGCGGGAAGGATGGGTGAATTGAGAATGGTGCAAGTTATCAGTTAAAACGCACTCTCATTCCTTACCCAGTCTGATTTATCTAACAACTTGCACCAATGTCATTTACCCCAATCAACCGCTTGGAAATAAATTTCCAAGCTGATAAACGAAGCACGTTTAAACGCGCTGTT
>JAAUYD010248793.1_pt1 | contig 12272 bp, 11 predicted proteins | sample 7278101 | NCBI WGS metagenome assembly JAAUYD01 (sample SAMN14350128, study PRJNA611818) | marine sediment metagenome | isolation source: surface marine sediment (0.6m) | place: French Polynesia: Moorea | collected 2018-08 | reverse complement strand
GCAAGACCAATCCGAGTGTTGCCTGTAACAATTGCAACTTTTCCGGCAAGCATTTTCATTGCTTTATTTTTTCCGTTTTATTTTTGTGAAAAATTTCTCATGTTTGCAACTACTCGAAGATCTGTTTTGTATGTATCGAATATAAAACAGATAAACTTTGTAAATCTAACTGATTTTTGCCAAGCTTGTCACAATATTGATGAACGCTAATAATTTAACAATTGAGCGCTCCCTATGCCTGCAAGATATAAGGCGCTAGGTTTATCTTTTTTTATGCCCGAACCTAATACCTCATACCTATAATCGATCTAAGCATCAGCTATTTTTCTGTCACAGTAGAGACGATCGCAATACAATAGCCAAGCAAGACCGCATAAACCCGTCAAAGAACCGGTAACCGCAGCAGAGACACCCCAACCAACAGGGCCAAATCGATTGGTAATCTCTGTTATTATGGCGCTACTACTTTTAAGAACGAGGTATGTGGTTCCTCCCGCAGCGATCGTAATTAAACCGAACTGTCCCAGTATTTCGTGGAGTTCCTTGTCCGATAAATCTTCGTCAAAATATCTCTTCCAGATCTTGGCATACATGAAGATGTCAGAAGCAGTCAGAGCAATTTGTTTGGGTAGTTCTGTACCTGGGAGGGGTAGAGCTGAAACAGCACCACCACTAACAGCATAACGGCTAATTTCAAATAAGGCATCGAATCTTTTCTTGCCCAGATTACTAACCATAAATCTCCTGTAATCACTTCAGCAGGTTATTGACTTTTGCTCTCATGTTACCTAATTTTAATCGCAGTCAAATCGATTTTACCTACTAGTAACTTTTACAGGGAAATCAATCCCAATTCAGCCGATCGAGATACTATCTTATAATCATTTAAAAACCTTCAACTTTTTTCTATTTTCTTCTCTACCCACTAATCAGTTGCAAGGTAGGAACGAAATTGGGATAGGAGATAGCAGCAGCTTCAGCACCAATAATGGTAGTAGTATTTTTAGCATTGAGGGCAGCGATCGCTAAACTCATAGCTATTCTATGATCGGTATAACTGTCTACTTCCGCACCAGTTAGTTGAGTACCGCCAGTTATTTCTAAACCATCGGGTAATTCCGTAATTTTAGCTCCCATGCGGTTTAACCCCGAAGCAATGGCAGCCAGACGATCGCTTTCTTTAACTCTTAATTCGGCTGCATCTTTAATTGTGGTCGTACCTTCTGCAAATGTTGCGGCTACTGCTAAAATAGGAACTTCGTCTATTAAACGGGGAATTATATCGCCTTCAATAGTGCATCCTTTTAGTTTCCCGTGACGCACTCTCAACTCTGCTACTGGTTCCCCTGCAACTATTCTTTGATTTTCTAATTCTATATCTGCTCCCATCATTTCCAATGCTTCTAGAATGCCAGTGCGAGTGGGGTTAACGCCAACATTTTCAATAACTAATTCCGAGCCAGGAACGATCGCACCAGCAACTAACCAGAAAGCAGCAGAACTAATATCCCCAGGTACTATTACTTTTTGTCCTTGTAGGGTTGGTTGTCCTGCGATCGTAACACTATTAGTTTCGGGGTCGATTTCTAATTTTGCCCCGAATGCTTGTAACATTCTCTCAGAATGATCGCGAGATAGTGCGGGTTCGGTGACAGTAGTTTTTCCTTCCACCATCAAACCAGCTAATAAAATGCAGGATTTGACTTGAGCCGAAGCAATGGGAGAATGGTAGTGTATGGGTTTGAGTTGCTGTCCTCTTATAGCTAGAGGTGCGATCGAATTATTTTTACGTCCCCAGATAGTTGCACCCATTTGTTGCAATGGTTTAATTACTCTCGACATAGGACGCGATCGCAAAGAATTATCCCCCGTCACGGTAAAAAATCTTTCCCGATGGCTTGCGAGTAACCCTAACATTAAACGCATAGTCGTACCGGAGTTACCCGCATCCAACACGTCTTCTGGTTCGAGTAAGTTTCCTAGTCCTACACCTTTTACTACTACCTTTTCTGTATTTAATTCCGAAATTTCTGCACCCATAGCGCGGAAACAACTAGCAGTACTGCGGGGGTCTTCTCCTAGTAAGAGTCCTTCTACGATCGTTTCTCCTTTGGCGATCGCTCCTAACATCAAAGCGCGGTGAGAGATCGATTTATCACCAGGTATATTAATAGTTCCTTGTAAAGATAGTCCAGAAGTTGGAGGTGTAATAATTAAATTCTGTCGATCGAGAGTGTTTTTGAGGGTGACAACTACAGATGACATTAGTTACTGATAAGTTAGGGGGATTGATATCTTGCCGATTTTATCAGATGATATGCTGATTTGATACTCTAAAACTAAACTATCGTTATAGTTTCAGATTCTTAGAATCGAGTCTCTAACGGTTGTACCAAGCACCCACTAATACGTCCAACACAATATACACAATTCCCCTACAACGAAATTAAAAATTATGGTTGCAGTCCCCTTGTGTTTTAAGATGGAATGGTTCGAGCAGTATTTTCTTTATACGATCGAGATTAATGTCTATATCCCCAGAAATTACACCTATTGTAGAACAACTCTTTGTAGAACTTAACCAGACTGAGGAAGAAGTAACCAAGGGAGTCAACTTAGCTCAACAATTATTATCTAATTTTTCAGATAATGCTATACTAGCCCAGTGTTTTGCTTATTTTAATACCATTTTATTTTTCTTAAAAATCTCTCGAATTCATATAGAGGCTACTGTTAAGGCTTTTTCTGTTAGTGAAGTCTCTCTCGAATCAATTGAACAGCTACAGGGAGAATTACAAAATTTACTAAAGCAGGTATTGGAAGTTAAAACTAACGTCAATAATACAACCACTCGTTTGGGAAATTGGTCATGACAAAATTTCAATTAAATCGACAACAAATAGCCGAACTAGAAGAAGTTTTAAAATTAACAAAAATGACCGAACAAAAAGCTAGAGAAATGTCCGAACTTTCAACAGTTATTGCTTGGAAATATCAAAAAAAGATACAGCTTACAGAAGAGAAAAAAGAGGAAATAAATAACAACTCTAATAGTCTATAAAAGCGAGATTTTACTTGTCAAAATATGCAGGATAAACAAAAGCAAAAGCAGTAGAACTGGGGACGATCGTACCGTCCATTTCTTCAACTATAACAGTTGCTAAATTACTGTCCCAACGCGCTCTAATTTTCCTGCCATTAAATTCCACTATTTTTTCTCCAACTTGTTTCAATTGTTCGTGAGGAAATTGATAACTCGTTCCAGAAAAACTATTAGGAACAATATCATTATTCGCCTCCCATATATAACTAACTATTGCTTTGGGATGCAGATTTAGTTTATCTTTATGGCGAACGGGAAAAATCACGCGATCGTCCGTGTAATAAGTTCCATAAGGATAGTCTTGATAATTGCGCGTATAACCCGTATCGGTAGAGAGAATTTTACTGTCGGGATATTGTTCTAACCAAGCACCAAGAGTCGTTTTAATAGCTGGTATTCTATTAAGTTCTCTATTAACTTTAGCGCCAACAATCCCCATACTCCAAGGTTGAGAATAGAGAGTCTCGTCAGCGCGATCGAACATCACCAAACAGCTTTGATATAGTTTTCCTGACACGCCAAAAGTCGTATTGTTGCGATCGAAAGCAACAATCGTATCGCAAAGAGGACAGTAAGAAACAGTAACGTTAACATCTCCAATGCGATCGTTAACGATTTCGTGCCAATTCATAATCCCAAAAGGATAAGCCTTTGCTTCCCCATTAATTACCACTCCAATTACTAATTCATCTTTAGCAAAAGGTGTAGTTCGAGCATTATCAAATTTAGGATTGTCAATACTAGGAATACCATCTTTTGGCGGTCCGCCGTTGAGAAGTTCTGTTAGATCGATGCGGCTGTATTTAGCAAGATTAATGTTTTGTTTGCGAATATCTTCTAGTTCTTTGTCTCGATCGTGCAAAACACTTGTCAAATGAAAATAGCGCAGCTTAAAATTATCCCATCCACCAGCTTTCACTACCATTGTGGTTAAAGAAATTGCTGCTATGGAAATAGTACTGAGGACGATTTTAGTTATTTTATTCATCAAATATACCAATACTTGCTATTTTCAGCTTCTCTTGACTAAGTGAAATATATGTGAGTGGTATATTAGAAGCTCCTGAGAGGCTATTTAGTAGTTGAAAAATGAGCCGTATATTGATAAAATTAACAGAAATTAATCAAATTTTTACTTTTTATCTTCGGTAAATTTAAGCTTATAAGGACACCTACTTCCATGACTGTCGCGCCCCTAAGCTGGCAAGAACTAGAAGCCCTCACAGACTTTCAAATAGATACTATCAATGGCCCCACCAACGCTCAAGCCCAATTGCGCCTATTTGGGCATACTGAAGCAGACGTAAGGGTTACTCTATACCGCGACAACCACGCCTGGTGTCCCTATTGCCAGAAAATTTGGCTGTGGCTGGAGGAAAAACAAATCCCTTACCGCATCAAAAAGGTAACGATGTTCTGCTATGGAAAGAAAGAAAGCTGGTACAAGCGGTTAGTACCATCGGGTATGTTGCCGGCGATCGAGTTAGATGGCAGTCTTATTACCGAAAGCGACTACATTTTAATAGCCCTAGAAAGGGTTTTTGGCCCTTTAGAATGGGGCATGGAAGATCCGCAGGTAATTCCTTTAAGAAACCTGGAACGAATTTTATTTAGAGCTTGGTGTTCCTGGCTTTGCTATCGAACTAGATCTTCTCAAGAAGAGCAATACAACCGAGACCAATTCATAAAAGTAGTGGCTGCGATCGAAGATGTTTTAAGTCGCACTAGTGGACCGTACTTTCTAGATAAATTCAGCACCGTTGATGTAATCTTTACGCCCTATGTGGAACGCATGAACGCCAGCCTTTACTATTACAAAGGCTACTCTTTACGAGAAGAAAACCCTGGTTTTGGTGCCTGGTTTGACGCTATGGAAAGCCGACCTACTTACCGAGGCACCCAAAGCGATTTCCACACCCACGTCCACGATCTGCCACCCCAGATGGGAGGCTGCTGGGAAAACGGCGAACCTCAAATGTTAGTCAATAAGGCAAGAGTCGATCGTGGTCCTTGGGCTGGACTGCCAGATGTGACTTATCCAGAGCCGGAAAACTCCCGCGCTGAAGCTCTCCAACGAGTAATCAAACACCGCCAAAATATCATTAAAGTCAACCCAGCCAGTGACAAATTGTTTGATGAAGCTCTCCGCTGTGCCTTGACACGCATGATGACAGGTGAAGTCTGCACGCCTCCTCAGGGGTCAGATCCGGCTCTGCGATACTTGCGCGACAGAATTAATGTACCCAGAGATATGTCTATCTACGCAGCCAAGCGACTGAGGCAATCCTTGGAGGAAACCGCAGCTCTAATAGGCGATCGCCAGGGGCAAGCCATTCCCTTTAATCATCGGCGGGATCAGGATCCGGCTAATTTTGCTAGAAATTAGGATTGAGGGCTCAGCAGAAGAAAGAACATTGGGAGTGTGGGAGGATATAGAGAGGAGAGAGAGTATGGGAGAAATTTAAATGAAATGGTCAGAAAGCTGAGCGACAGCAAAGAGGTTCCCTCAGAATAAGAACGCAGTAAAAACATAAAAAGATTAATTACTTAATTAACTCCCCACACTTCCCTCTCTCACGATCGCCAGAAAGACCCCGTGAAAAGTCATAACGACTATCTCAATTATTTTTAGTTAGATTTGTCCATCCCACGATATGATTGCTAATGCTAAACACTAAAGAATCTGCTAGCCCTAATTTATGAGAAGCTACGGTTAATGTCCCATAATGCTTCATAATAGTTGAAAGCTCTTGAGGACAAGCCAGAAAATCCAGATAAAGTACCATAACTCTATCTTCAATCCGGCGATAGATCGCACATTTTTCTGGCAGAATTAATGTTAGATCTCGAAAGCGCTTTATAGCTACTTTTTCTAATTCAGCACTCATGCTATCGAGGGGAAATTTTTGATGTGTCATAGTATAACTTTGCTCCTTAAGATTTGAAACTACAAAAAGATTCAAAACAAAAAAACAACCTGAGATAATAATCAATAAGAGTGTTGTTAATATTTTTTCTGGCATGGCTAACTGCACCTCCATTACGAGCTATTTTTTCATCAGCTTGTTCGTATTTTTAAACTTTCTATTTAGCTAAATTATTTATTAAATTGATAATTATTTGGGCTTAGAGAAGCCCAAATTCATTGCCAAATCTTTAAAATAATTTAAGTGCTTTCTTAAATTAGCTATTGATTTTTTAAATTGAGGATAGTAGGTAATAGCATTAATTTAATGCTATTAATAAGTTAAAAAACTCTAAATTAACTAACAACTTAAACCCTGTTCTCCTTTCTTTCGAGCGAAGCGAGTTAAAATTAGATTCCAGCTAAATCTACTATTTTTTAGCTTTTTACTTTAATTATAATAAAAAATTAATCTCAAAAATTAATAAGTTTTATTGATACTTTTGCAAGAGGTCTTTTCTTTAGCCTCTTGACAAAATTTTCAAAACCTTAACTTCTTACTGACGCGATACTATAGAAGTAAGGCTTTGTCTGAAAAAGCCTGCAGCCATATCAGTTTCTCAAGCGCAAAGGCAGACTTCATTGGAAAGTAATTCCTAGGTAACAAATTTCTCCTAGGATGGCATTCAGGAACTAGACCGAGAATCTAAACATATTAAATCGGTTGTCGCTCGAATAAATGCAACTAGCTGTTTAAGCCTATTCAAGTAACAAAAAATCATTCTCTAATTCCTGAATGCCATCCTAGAATTTGTCAACCACGATCGAGAGACTGGGAAAGCCACTGACCGGACTCTGGGCTGCTACTCGTAACTGCCAGTAACGTTGTCGGGCACTCAAGCCTATTAGCCATGAAAGCATCCTACTTTGCTTTGCTATTTGGCATCCTCATTATTTCGATCGGTATCTGCGGATTAATCTCAGGGCTGCTTTCACTGCTGAAGGGGCAGCTTGGTTAGTAAAGTAATTACCTCAGGAGGAGCAATATGACGAGCAAACATCGCTTCCAAGATGCATTTACCTTAGCAGAAGAAGCAGAAAGACTAGGAAAAAAAGCGCTCTCGTTAGGACTAATCCCTAGTTTGACCGTACATCTGTTTTCAGACTGCTGGCAATTTTCCTTACCTAACGGGGAAGAATCGGAAACTCTTACCCCAGAAGAAGCGTACCTTCGCTTCAAAAAACTTGTCGAACAATCCGGTCAATAAGCAAACTCTCACTATTTGATTAATTTGTTCATGCAAGTACTTTTTAAAGTGATTAGACAAAAAAACAATAGCCCTCCTAGAGTTCAGACTTATTCCCTCGATGTGGAGCCAGAGAATACGATTCTTGACTGTCTGAATCGAATAAAGTGGGAACTAGACGGGAGTTTAACGTTTCGCAAAAATTGCCGCAATGTCATTTGCGGTAGCTGCGCGATGAGAATTAATGGTCGGTCAGCGTTAGCTTGTAAAGAAAACGTCAGCAGTGAACTGACGCGACGGCAACAACAATTAAGCTCTAAAACGCCAGAGATTATAGTAGCTCCGATGGGCAATATGCCCGTGATTAAGGATTTAATAGTGGACATGACAAGTTTCTGGCAACATCTCGAAGCTGTCGAGCCGTATATCAGCACCAGTTCTAGGGCTATTCCAGAACGAGAGTTTTTACAAACCCCTCAAGAGCGAGCGCAGTTAAATCAAACAGGCAACTGCATTATGTGCGGTGCTTGTTATTCTGAATGCAATGCCCGCGAGGTGAACCCTGATTTTGTCGGACCCCATGCCTTAGCCAAAGCACAGCGGATGTTGATAGATTCGCGAGATCGAGCGACGAAAGTACGCCTCGAAAAATACAATCAAGGAACTAAAGGAGTCTGGGGCTGTACTCGCTGTTATATGTGCGATGCAGTTTGTCCGATGGGAGTAGCCCCGATGGAGCAAATCAGTCAAATTAAACAGCAAATTCTTAAAGGTAAGGAGGCTTCAGAGAGCCGCTCCATCCGCCACCGAAAAGTATTAGTGAATTTAGTCAAACAAGGAGGCTGGATTGACGAGCGTCAGTTTGCTCTGATGGTAGTAGGGAATTATTTTCGAGATCTGCGGGGCTTGCTCGGTCTGGTGCCTTTGGGATTGCATATGCTTTGTCGGGGCAAGTTTCCTTTGGGTTTCAAGCCTTCAGAAGGGATCTCGCAAGTGCGAGGGCTCATTGAATCAGTGCAACAAGCTTCTGGCGAACTGACTCAGACTCAGGGAGAGCCTTAAAACAGTCAACAGTGAACAGTTATCAGTTATCAGGTCTCCCTCATGGATTTAAACCAAGAGAGAGACATTCTACCTATAGAGGTAGGGGGACTGTCGATCCCACTCACAACTGATAACTGATAACTGGTAACTGACAACTGTTAAAACGGGTTTTTAGCAATCGGAAAAAAAATGAGTACCTTTTTAACAACTAAAAGTGCTGCGCAAAAGCAGCAAAAAGAAAAAATTCTCAATCCTATTAATCCCACTCAGGTTACTCAAAACCTATCAGAAAATATTGTTCTGACCACATTAGATGACCTCTACAATTGGGCGCGGCTTTCTAGCCTCTGGCCGTTAATGTTCGGTACGGCTTGTTGCTTCATTGAATTTGCCGCCATGATTGGCTCGCGCTTTGACTTCGACCGCTTTGGTCTGGTACCGCGTAACAGCCCTCGCCAAGCAGATCTGATTATTACTGCGGGAACTATCACCATGAAGATGGCTCCTGCATTGGTAAGGCTCTACGATCAAATGCCAGAGCCAAAATACGTGATGGCTATGGGCGCTTGCACTATCACAGGGGGTATGTTCAGCAGCGACTCTACTACAGCGGTTAAAGGGGTAGACAAGCTAATTCCTGTAGATGTTTATATACCTGGATGTCCGCCTCGCCCAGAAGCCATTTTTGATGCTATTATCAAGTTACGCAAAAAAGTAGGTAATGAATCAATACAAGAGAGAGCAGCAGTTAGACAGCAAACCCATCGTTACTATACCATCCACCACAACCTCAAAGCGGTTCCTCCTATCCACACTGGCAAATATCTCGCCTCTCCAACTCGTCAAACCCCACCAAGGGAATTAACTGCAGCTATGGGAATGCCCTTACCTTCTGTTCTGGCTGCTTCACAGAAGGAAGAAGGAGAGCAAGACCAACCCATCAATCAACATTCTTCTGGTAAGGGAAAAAGATCCAATGTACCAATTTCCAAGAGGTCTATTGCATTCGATCGAGGGTGCGATACTGAATAGCTTCTGCTATACGATCGCTTTTTATCTCCTCCTCTCCAGCCAAATCTGCAATAGTACGAGATACTTTTAAGATGCGATCCATTGCCCTAGCAGAAAGTCCTAATTTGCGAATCGCCCCTTCTAATAAATTGCGACTAACATTATCTAATTGGCAAAAACGACGCAATTGAGAAGATTGCATTTGAGCATTACAATTTACATTGGTTTCTTTTTGAAAGCGGTGAAGGGCGCGATCGCGTGCTGCTATGACCCTTTCTTTGACAGATGAAGAATCCTCGCCAGTTTCTTGTCCGATCATCTCTTCGGGTTTGAGACGATTAACAGCTACTTGCAAGTCAATTCTATCCATCAAAGGGCCAGAAAGTTTAGCCCAATACTGTTCCCTTTGTCGCGGCGAACAACTACAACCTTGAATTGGATCGCCAAAATAGCCACAAGGACAGGGATTGGTACTAGCAACGAGAGTAAATTGTGCGGGAAAAGCGACTGATTGGCGGGTACGAGAAATAGTAACAGAGCCGTCTTCTAAAGGTTGGCGGAGATATTCTAAAACATTGCGTTTGAACTCCGTTAGTTCGTCTAAAAATAATACCCCGTGATGAGCTAATGATATCTCTCCAGGACGGGGAAAACTACCGCCTCCAACTAAAGAAGGACCGGAGGCAGAATGATGAGGACTGCGAAAGGGTCTTTCTCTTATCAGAGAGCCTCTATTTTTGAGAAATCCAGCTACAGAATATATTTGAGAGACTTCTAAAGCTTCTTTAAAGCTTAACGAAGGTAGAATACCAGGTAAGCGTCTGGCTAACATAGTTTTACCACTACCTGGAGGGCCGACAAAAATTAAATTGTGTCCGCCAGCAGCAGCAATTTCTAGGGCGCGACGAGCGTGGGATTGTCCTTTAACATCTTTTAGGTCTGGGATAGCTAGGGAAAATATTTGAGTGTCTTTCTTTTTATCTAATTGAAAAGGAGTATATTTTTCGGGGCGATCGAGAAAGTCGGCTACTTCTTGGAGGTGCTTAAACCCGTAAACATTTATATCTTCAACTACAGCGGCTTCCTCAACATTATTAGCAGGGACTATCAACCCAACTATATCCAAGCTTTTTGCTGCTGCAGCGATCGGTAATACTCCTGCTACCGATCGCAAACTGCCGTCGAGAGAGACTTCTCCTAAAAATAAATGATCTCCTAACAATTGAGGATTTATCTGTTCGGAGGCGGCTAAAATCCCTACACTAATAGGTAAATCGAAACTAGGGCCTTCTTTACGCAAGTCCGCAGGAGTGAGGTTAATGACAATTTTACGTAAGGGGAAGGCAAAAGCAGCATTTTTTAAAGCTGACTTGACCCTCTCTTTAGATTCTTGTACTGCTGTATCTGGTAACCCGACAACAATAATTTTAGGCAGTCCGCCAGATACGTCTATTTCTACTCCCACTTTAACTGCATTGATACCGAGTATCGAAGCACTCCAAACCCTAGCTAGCATATTAATTCATATAAGCTTTCAGCACGAGTATAGTGGCGATCGCCTCGGTAAATTAACCGATAAATTACGGAAATTAAACGATCGAGGATAAAGAATAAAAAAGAAACAACGAACTTCACTTAATCATTAAGATTTTAATCACTGATTGAGGGTAATTCATATGACCTCGCGAACCAGACTGAGATACAATTCATTTGAGATACTCCGAGATTTATATAAATTTTTATGAACTCTATTATTAATAAGATTTTACAAAAGGGCAAATATCTTGTTTTAGAAGAATTAAAATCCGATAGTTTTAGTATCCTTTACAAAGGAGTCAACCAAATTTCAAAAGAAGTAGTGGCAATTGAAACGATCGACACAAATTTATTGTTGCCCAGTGACCTTAACGATCTAAAAAAACAGTTTTTAAATAAAGCCAGAAAACTGGTTAAATGTTGCCACCCAAAAATAATTAAATTCCGCGAATTTTTTACAGAAAGCGGACTTCCCTACATAGTGAAGGAATACATTACTGGCTCTACCTTAGACAGTATAGTAATGCCCGATCGACCCATTTCTGAAGCCATAGCTGTTGATTACATTCGGCAGGTAGGAGAAGCTCTCAAAGTAATACATTCAAATGGGTTCCTACATTTAGGCATTAAACCGCAAAATTTGCTTTTATGTAAAGAAAACCAAGAAGTGAGGCTAAAAAACTTTGGTATCGATCGAGAATTTTTATCACAAAAAACTAAAGAGCTTTTGATTACCTCTGAATACGCAGCGATCGAACAGGAGCGACCCGAAGCAATTCTCACTCCTGCTACTGATATATATAGTTTAGCTGCTACTCTTTATACTTTACTCACAGGTAGAGTTCCTCTAGAAGCAGACTTGCGCGTTCGCTATGTTAATATTCTCAGATCGCCAAAGGATATACAGAGTGAATTAAGTGAAAATGTCTCAGAAGCGATAATGCGAGGAATGGAGCTAGAAGCGCACAAGCGTCCAGCTAGCGTCGATGAATGGCTCTCTCTGCTTCCTCATACTTCTCATAAAAATTCCTTAGATCTACAAACAGTTGAAACGGATATCCTTGAAGATCCTCCAACAGATGAATTAGAAAATATTGCCATTACTGATGAATTTTTACAACCAATTCGAGAAGAACTAACCAGACAGATAGGTCCTGTTGGGGGTTATATTATTGACAATATTTTAGAGGACAATCCTCAGATAACTCCCGAACAATTGTTGGAATGTATGGCGGATGAAATTAATAAATTCCACAATCTCATTCTTAATGGGGAATGTTTACAAGATGTTGGAGAAGAGCTAAATAAAGAGAACGAGGTTGACTTGCCCTTTGACGTTGTTCTACCCTCATCAGAAGAGATAAAAAGTGAATTACACGAACATGTTTCAGAAGCGCGACCTATTCCTAAGAAAGATTCTTTAGTT
>JAAUYD010284974.1_pt1 | contig 12273 bp, 14 predicted proteins | sample 7278101 | NCBI WGS metagenome assembly JAAUYD01 (sample SAMN14350128, study PRJNA611818) | marine sediment metagenome | isolation source: surface marine sediment (0.6m) | place: French Polynesia: Moorea | collected 2018-08 | reverse complement strand
CTTCTACGAAGAGATGGCAACGGGTCTGGACCGACTCCACGGCGACTGTGATCGGGCCGGTTGCCGGACCCTTGCCGCCTGCACCCGGGCGCTGAACCGCAGCATTGATTTTGCCCATGAAAATCGCCTCACCCGCCATCAGCAGGTCATGTTTGCCCTGGCTGACATGATGACCTGCGTGGAGGTGGGGGAAAGCATGGCTCGACTGGCCGTGAAACAGGCGGACGAGACCAGCCTGGCCACGGCGCGGGTATTTGCCAACACCTGCGCACGCCTGGTTACCGAAAAATCCCGATTGATCGCGATGGGCAGCGATGTTGTCGCGGCTGACACGGTGGACCAATTCTTGTCGACATTGGATCTGCCGGCAATGCAGACCAGCTACCGGGGACTGATCGACGACATGGACCATATCGCCGACCAAATTTTTGAGAGGCCGTCATGATTGAACCATACGACCGAGTGGTTGTGGTGACCGGCGGATCACGCGGCATCGGTCGGGCCATCTGCACCGCCCTGAGCGCACCGGGGACCACCGTCTATTTCAGCTACAACAGCGATTTGGAGGCCGCCCAAGTCACGGCCAAGAAGATCGAAGCCAGCGGTGGCAAAGCGTGCTACCACCAAATGAACGTGGCCTCCGAAAGTGCGGTGGCCGACGGCCTGGGCGCGATCGTAAAGGAGGCCGGACGAATCGACGTGCTGGTCAACAACGCTGGCATCACCCGGGACGGCCTGCTGGTGCGCATGAAGGCGACCGACTGGGATGCGGTATTGGATGTCAATCTGAAGGGCACCTTCAACTGCATGAAAGTGGCCGCCAAGGCCATGATGAAACAGCGCTACGGGCGAATCATCAACATCTCGTCGGTCGTGGGCGTTTCCGGCAACCCGGGTCAGGCCAACTATGTGGCTTCAAAGGCGGGCATCATTGGTTTGACCAAAGCCGTGGCCCGGGAACTGGCCAGTCGGAACATCACCGTGAACGCCGTTGCCCCCGGCTACATCGATACCGATATGACCGGTGATCTCAACGACAAAGCCAAGGCAGCCATGATTGCTCAAATCCCTATGGGACGCATCGGCGGGCCCGAAGATATTGCCGGTGTGGTTGCATTTCTGGCCTCGGCATCAGCGGATTATATCACCGGTCAGGTGATCCATGTTAGTGGAGGCATGTACATGTAAGCATTGGGGGATTGAGGAATCGGGAATTGACCGTTCGCCAGGGCAACGTGTAAAGGCCCAACACCTTGAATTCCTCAATCCCTGAATTCCTCAATCCCTCAATTTTTTATTTCGGTGAAAGGAGATCATCATGTCAGCAGAAGATAAAGTCAAAAAGATTATCGCGGAGAAACTCAGTGTCGATGTTTCCGAAGTGGTTCCAGAAGCCTCTTTTGTGGATGACCTTGGTGCCGACAGCCTTGACCTGGTCGAACTGATCATGTCCATGGAAGAAGAATTCGATGTGGATATTTCCGATGAAGACGCCGAAAAGCTGGTCACGGTCAAAGACGCCTTCGACTACATCAAAAGCCACTAATGTTCATTTTTGAATTGAGAATTATGAATTTTTAATTGATGAAAGCCGCCTATTATACTTGATAACGGTAGGAAACCTTCATTCATCACTAAGAATTCAAAATTGCTAATTGTTTTTTTTGCCAGAAGGGAACGAATCGTTGAGCAGACGGGTTGTCATTACCGGATTGGGACTTGTAACGCCGCTGGGTATCGGCGTCGATGAAACCTGGTCGGCCCTGTGTGAAGGCCGGTCTGGCATCGGCGAAATCACGCGCTTCGACACGACGAATTTCACCACCAAAATCGCGGGAGAGGTCAAAGATTTCAACGCCGAGGATTTTCTTCCCAAAAAAGAGGCCAAACGCACGGAGAGATTCATCGCCTATGCCGTGGCAGCCTCCCGGATGGCCGCTGAAAACGCCCGCCTGACCATCGACGACACCAACGGTCCCCGCATCGGCGTGCTCACCGGATGCGGACTGGGCGGGTTGGAAATGCTGGAGATAACTGCCCACACCGTTCGAGAAAAGGGCCCCAAACGGGTCAGCCCCTTCTTCATTCCCATGATCATCGGCAATATGGCGCCGGGTATGATCTCCATCCACCTGGGCGCCAAAGGACCCAACATCTCCGTCGCCACAGCCTGTGCGGCCGGCGCCCATGCCATCGGCGATGCCTGTAACACCATCTTGCGTGGGCAGGCGGACGCCATGATCACGGGTGGCGTGGAATCCGTTGTCACCCCAACCTGCATTGCCGGCTTCAATTCCATGAAGGCCTTGTCCACCCGCAACGATGAGCCGCAAAAGGCCTCACGACCCTTTGATCGGAATCGTGACGGTTTCGTGGTGGGTGAAGGTGCCGGCATGCTGATTCTTGAAAACCTGGAGCACGCCCTTGAGCGGGGTGCACCGATTTTGGCCGAAATGGTCGGCTATGGCCAAAGCGGTGACGGCTATCATATGACCTCTCCGTCTCCGGACGGCGATGGCATGATCCGTTGTATGCAAGCGGCCCTCGACAGCGCGGGCATTACCTGCGACGCCATCGACTACATCAACGCCCACGGCACGTCCACCCCGTTGAACGATCTCTACGAAACGCGGGCAATTAAAAAGGTGTTTGGTGATTTCGCCCCGAAAATACCCATCTCCTCCACCAAATCCATGACCGGCCATTTGCTGGGCGGTGCCGGCGGGATTGAAACCTCGTTTACGGTATTGGCCGTGCAACACGGAATTATCCCACCCACGATCAATCTGGAAAACCCCGCTGAAGAATGCGATCTGGACTACGTGCCCAAGGTGGCCCGAAAGAGGGACATGGCCTATGCCTTGTCCAACTCATTCGGTTTCGGCGGCACCAACGCCAGCCTGGTGGTCAAGCGCTACGAACCATAACCGATGGATCCGCGGTCGGTCTGGATTCAAAGGAGCGGTATTCCGCGTTCAGAATCAACCGCCTCGCGACATTCCGGAAATAACCAATTTCAAGCACCAAATCACAAGTAAATTCCAAAACCTAATATCCAAATCGCAAATGAGATCAACCTCCTCATGGTTTGGCATTTTGGTCATTGTGATGTGTTGGTTATTTGGCCATTGGCCCATGTTCATGGCCCGTGTTATTCGAGGCTCGCGGTAGATGCACCACCGCTTCACCTCGAAGTGCCTTGGCCATGCAAGTCTCCGTTTGGTCCAATATCCGGGCTAACCAACCTAAAAACTTCCCTTTTTTTCTTGCGGTGTTCGTTGGTTCTGGATATGTAAACACGTTAGTCCGTTTGTTAATCACGCTTTTCCCACCGAAAGGAACCAAGGACCATGACCGAAGCATCCGGCCCACAGCGACTCATTATCGGCTGCGACCATGCGGCATTCCGGCTCAAGGAGACGCTTAAAACCGCAATGGCGGCGCAGGGCATCGCGGTGACCGATGTCGGCACCCACAACGAGGATTCCATGGATTATCCGGATACCGGCAAGACCGTGGCCGAAAGGATCTCATCGGGCGAATACGAACGGGGCATTCTGATTTGCGGCACCGGACTGGGCATGTCCATGGTAGCCAATAGACACGCTCACGTGCGCGCCGCCCTGTGCAACGACCTGTTCTCCGCCGCCATGAGCCGGCGGCACAACGACGCCAACATTCTGGTCATGGGCGGTCGGGTGATCGGTGATATCCTGGCCCTGGAAATCCTGAGAACCTGGCTGGAAACGCCCTTCGAAGGGGGGCGGCATCAGCGTCGGCTGGACTTGTTTGATCGCATCTAAAGTATCGGCTTGGGGAAAATAAATTGCCTCAACAGCCTGTTAAGCCCAATAGAAAGTGAGAATGGACGTTGAACACCGACTTGATTCGAAAAACCGATCCCGAAATCGCCCAGATCATCGTCGACGAAGCGACGCGCCAGCAGTCGCACCTGGAGCTGATCGCATCGGAAAATATTGCCAGCCGCGCCGTCATGGCAGCCCAGGGCAGCATCCTGACCAACAAATACGCCGAAGGCTACCCTGAAAAACGCTACTACGGGGGCTGCGAGTTTGTCGACCGGGCCGAACAACTGGCCATCGACCGGGCCCTGAGCCTGTTCGGTGCCGACAACGCCAATGTCCAGCCCCACTCGGGCTCCCAGGCCAACATGGCCGCTTACTTTGCCCTGCTCGAACCCGGAGATACGGTGTTGGGCATGGACCTGGCCCACGGCGGCCACTTGACCCATGGTGCCAAAGTCAGCTTTTCCGGCCGGTTTTTTCACTTTGTTCACTACGGCGTCAGCCGGGAGACAGAAACCATCGACTACGACCAGGTGGCACACCTGGCCAGACAGCACCGCCCGAAAATGATCGTGGCCGGTGCAAGCGCCTATCCCCGTTTTTTCGATTTCCAAGCGTTATCGGACATTGCCCGATCAATCGAAGCGCTGGTCATGGTGGATATGGCCCACATCGCCGGGCTGGTGGCGGGCGGTGTGCACCCCTCACCCATTCCCCACAGCGACGTGGTTACCTCCACCACCCACAAGACCTTGCGCGGCCCCCGCGGTGGCCTGATCCTGGCCCGGGAAGCCTGCGGCAAAAGGATCAACAGCCAGGTATTCCCCGGCATTCAGGGCGGTCCGCTGATGCACATCATCGCCGCCAAGGCCGTTGCCTTCAAGCAGGCACTGGGCGACCCCTTCAGGCAATACCAAAAACAGACCGTAATCAATGCGGCAACCCTGGCCGACAGTCTCAAAGAAAACGGTCTGGATCTGGTTTCCGGTGGCACGGACAACCATCTCCTGCTGGTCAACCTGACGAAGTTGGGCATCACCGGCCGGGATGCGGAGGATGCCCTGGGCCGCGCCGGCATCACCGTCAACAAGAATGCCATCCCATTCGAAACCCGCAGCCCGCTTGTCACCAGCGGCATTCGTATCGGCACCCCTTTTGTGACCAGCCGGGGCATGAAGGCCGAGCAGATGAAGGTCATCGGTAGCCTGATGGCCGAGGTCTTGCGTAATCCGGAAAATCAGGCAATGCTGGAAAAGACAGGGGAGCGGGTGCGGTCGTTGTGTGATGAATTTCCCCTGTACCCGCAGGCAGATGGCCTCGAACGGCAAAGGAATTATTAGAATGACCGCAACCTGCACCGGCAAACGATCGGACTACCTCTCATGGGACGATTACTTCATGGCCGTCGCGCTGTTATCGGCCCAGCGCAGCAAGGATCCCAACACCCAGGTAGGCGCCTGTATCGTCAATCGCGAAAAGCGCATCGTCGGCGTCGGGTATAACGGCTTTCCCACCGGATGTTCCGATGACACCCTGCCGTGGTGCCGTGAGGGAGAATTTCTTGACACCAAATACCCTTATGTCTGCCATGCGGAGCTCAATGCCATCTTAAACAGTGTACCCGGCAACCTCAGCGGCTGCCGTATCTATACCGCCCTGTTTCCCTGTAACGAGTGCGCCAAGGTAATTATCCAGGCCGGTATCCGCGAAGTGGTCTACCTGTCTGACAAGTATGCCGGCACCGATTCCGTTCATGCCGCCAAAAAGATGTTCGACCAGGCCGGGTTGGTCTATCGTCGGCTGGTGCCGGCCAGTTCTGTGGTGTCTATCCAACTGTCGGAAAAGGGATAATGTCTGATCCGTTGCACCATCAGTCGGTTCTTCAACACTACGCAGCCATTGGGAGGGTTACTCATGAAATGTCCATTTTGCGGAGAGCTTGACAACAAGGTTATCGATTCTCGGGTAAGCAAGGATGGCAGCGTGATCCGACGCCGGCGAGAGTGCATCGACTGCACCCGGCGCTTCACCACTTATGAACACATTGAAGAGATTCCGATCATGATCATCAAAAAGGATGGTCGCCGGGAAGTCTTCAGCCGCGAAAAGGTGGGTTCCGGAATCCGTAAGGCCTGTCAGAAGTTAGATATCAGCATGAACATCATCGAAGCGTTCATCGAAGACCTGGAAAGGGACCTTCGTGAAACCGGCGAGAAGGAGATTCCATCCCACGAGATCGGTGAGCGGGTCATGGCCAAATTGCACGAACTCAACGACATCGCCTATGTCCGTTTTGCCTCCGTGTACCGTGAATTTAAGGATGTCAACGACTTTGTGTCGGAACTCAAGCGCCTGCTGAGCCATCCGGCAAGATAATGAACGATCACGACTACATGAAAATCGCCCTGGACCTGGCCGAAAAGGGCCTTGGCCAGACCTCGCCCAACCCCATGGTTGGCGCCGTGCTGGTCAAGGACGGCCGGGTCGTGGGCCGCGGATATCATCAGCGGGCGGGCGGGCCCCATGCCGAGGTTGACGCCATCGACAATGCGGGCGAGCTGGCCCGGGGTGCGACCCTCTATGTCACCCTGGAGCCCTGCAACCACTTCGGCCGCACACCGCCCTGCACCCACAAGATCGCAGATGCCGGGATCAGGCGGGTGGTGGTGGCGATGGAGGACCCCAACCCCGGCGTTCAGGGTGGCGGCAACCGATACCTGCAGAACCGGGATATCGAGGTAACCACGGGCATTTGTGAAAATCAGGCCCGCACCCTAAACGAGGGGTTTGTCACATGGGTCACCAGCGGCAGGCCTTTCGTGATTGTCAAATGCGCGGCCACCTTGGATGGCCGCATTGCCACACGCACCGGCGACTCCCGCTGGGTTACCGGTCCGGCCGCCCGCCAGTTTGTCCATCGGATTCGCCACGCGGTCGACGGCATCATGGTCGGCGTGGAGACCGTTAAAAGAGACGATCCCAGCCTGACCACACGCCTGGATGACGCTGCCGGCGCGGATCCGACGCGCATCATACTGGATACCCGCTTGTCAATCCCGCTGACATCCAAGCTGCTGCATCAGGCCTCCGACGCCGCCACGTGGGTCGTTTGCGCAGCAGATGCACCGGCGGATCGCCAGGCCGCATTGGAAGATACCGGTGCACGGGTGATCACCGCGCCTTTGGCGAGTGGACGCATCGACCTGTCGGCCTTGATGCAACAACTGGGTGGGATGGGTGTCATCAGCCTGCTGATCGAGGGCGGCGGGACGGTCATCGGTTCGGCCTTGGCCGCAGGCATCGCGAATAAAATTTGTTTCTTTTACGCACCCAAGATATTGGGCGGTGATGATGGGGTACCCATTTGCCGGGGGGTGGGACCGGATAGCATGCACCAGAGCATCGCCGTCCACGATTTGTCGGTATTTCGATTCGATACGGACGTCATGCTTCAGGGCTACCTGAAACCCCTTTGATTCATTGACAACAAACGTTTACACATTATTCTTACGGTCATGTTCACAGGAATCATCGAAGGCTTAGGAACCATTTCCGCCATCCACCCGTCCGGTCAGGGAAGCCGGATCTCTATCCATGCGGATTTCGATCTGACGGGAACCCGCATCGGAGACAGCATCGCCGTTAACGGCGCCTGCCTGACCGCCGTGGTCCTGCAAGGGCGGCGGTTTACCGTGGACGTATCCCCCGAGACTCTCAAGCGAAGCGTATTGGGCCGGATCAAACTCGGTGAACGGGTCAACCTGGAACGGGCATTGCGGCTGTCGGACCGGCTGGATGGGCATCTGGTGTTGGGTCACGTGGATGGCATGGGCACCTTGAGCGAGAGAAAAACCTTGGCCAACGCCATCGTGATCACCTTCCGCGTCGCCCCGTCGCTTGCCCGCTACATGATCGAAAAAGGCTCCGTGGCCGTGGACGGCACCAGCCTGACAATCAACCGCTGTGACAGCACCACATTCGAAGTGAGCATCATTCCCCTCACGGCCAGCCAAACCACCATCGGATTTAAAAAGGTGGGAGATGCGGTCAACATCGAAACCGATATGATCGGCAAGTACGTGGAACGCTTTGTTCTCGGCCGCGGACCGGCAGACCACAAGTCCGGCAAATCCGAAGACGGCGTCGATATGGCGATGTTGGCCAAGTCCGGATTTGTCTGACCAGATGCGCAGTGAACCGGGATGCCCAGACCAGAATCGGCAACGGGGCCGGTTTCGTCGGGCCCCGCTCCCATCAACCCCATTATCCTTCGTCTTCAGACGATCGTAAATTAAAGCGCTTCAGGAGAAAGACCCACCATGCCAACAATTAGCATCGACCAGGCCATTGAAGATATCAAAAATGGCAAAATGGTCATCCTGGTCGACGATGAAGATCGGGAAAACGAAGGCGACCTGACCATGGCTGCACAAAAGGTGACCCCCGAAGCCATCAACTTCATGGCCAAATACGGCAGGGGCCTCATCTGCCTTTCACTGACCGCAGAAAAATGTACCCAGTTGAACCTGCCCATGATGGTGCAGAACAACACCAGCCCGTTTGAAACCGGGTTCACCGTCTCCATCGAGGCCAAATGTGGCGTTACCACCGGTATTTCGGCCGCTGACCGGGCCACCACCATCGCAGCCGCAGTGGCCGATGACGCCAAGCCCGGCCACTTGACCCGGCCCGGACACATTTTCCCGCTGCGGGCCCGCGATGGCGGGGTAATGGTGCGGGTGGGACAGACCGAAGGCAGCGTGGACCTGGCCAGACTGGCCGGCCTCAAGCCGGCGGGTGTCATCTGCGAAATCATGGACGACGATGGCAGCATGGCCCGTATGCCGGCCCTTGAAGAATTCAGCATGAAGCATGACATCGGCATCTGTACCATCGCCGATCTGGTGGAGTACCGCATCCGAACGGAAAGTTTCGTTCACCGGGCCGCCGAAACCATTATCCCCACCCTCTACGGCGGCGACTTCAAAATGATTGCCTTTGAAAACGACGTGGACAATCTTACCCACATCGCCCTGGTCAAAGGCGAAATCGATCCGGAAACACCCACCATGGTGCGCGTACACTCGGAATGCATGACCGGTGACATTTTCGGTTCCATGCGCTGTGACTGCGGTGACCAACTGCACAAGGCCATGCAGATGGTGGCCAATGAAGGGACCGGTATCATTCTCTACCTGCGCCAGGAGGGCCGTGGCATCGGTCTGATCAACAAACTCAGGGCATACGAACTGCAGCGATGCAAGGGTATGGACACGGTGGAAGCCAACCTGAAGCTGGGATTCAAAGATGACATGCGCGATTACGGCATTGGCGCACAGATGCTGGTCGACATCGGTGTGCGCCAGATGCGCCTTTTAACCAACAACCCCAAAAAAATGATTGGGTTGCAGGGTTACGGACTCAGCGTGGTCGAGCAGGTGCCCATTGAGGTTGAGCCAAACGAGCACAACCGATGCTATCTCGAGTGCAAGAAGCTTAAAATGGGCCATACGCTCAGTTTTGACGAACCCGTAACCCATCAATAAGGAGAGGAAACCCGTCCTATGCCGAATATTATTGAAGCCGGCCTGGTCGCCAAAGGCAAACGGTTCGGCATCATTGCCAGCCGTTTCAACGATTTTATTACCGACCGACTCGTGGGAGGCGCGATCGATGCACTGACCCGCAGCGGTGCCCAAGACGCCGATATCGATCTGGTGAAGGTGCCCGGCGCCTTCGAGATTCCCATGGTGGCCCAGCGCATGGCCAACAGTAAAAAGTACCATGCAATCGTCTGTCTGGGGGCGGTCATTCGCGGTGCCACCCCCCATTTTGACTACGTCTGCGCCGAAGCCTCCAAAGGCATCGCCCAAGTGGGCATGGAAACCCAGGTGCCTGTTATATTTGGCATTATCACCACTGACAGCATCGAGCAGGCCATCGAGCGGGCCGGTACCAAAGCGGGCAACAAGGGCTGGAGTGCGGCTGTCTCGGCGATCGAGATGGCCAACCTGATGGAGGCGGTGGACAAGAAATAGGCATGGGAACCCGTCGTTTATCCAGAGAGCAGGCCCTGCAGGCCCTATTTTTCATGGACATGCATCGTGACCCTGAGGAGGACTCCGTTGAACAATTCTGCAGCAGTTTTGCCCGGGACAACCCCACGCAGCCGTATTTCCACCGTCTGGTGGACGGGGTGCAGGAAAATCGCCAAAGGATCGATTCGGTGATCGAGCGGTTTTCCAGCAACTGGAAAATCTCGCGCATGTCCTGCGTGGATCGCAACGTGCTGCGCATCGCCGTGTTCGAATTGCTCTATTGCGCGGACATCCCTCCCAAAGTTTCCATCAACGAGGCGATTGACGTGGGCAAGCGCTTCGGCACTGAGGAGTTTGGTGTCTTTATCAACGGCATTTTAGACAGCATACGGCTGGCCATGAAGGCAGACCAGATCGCCTTCATACCCAAGACCATCGGATGATGGTCTTCGACACGAAAAGCGGGTGTCGATTGAATACGAATGATTAACTTGGATTTTGAAAAAACGGTGTCTGTCGATCCACTGGCAGAGGCAAACCATGAATCCAATCGGCCTGATTCAAAATTGGCCACCAATTAATTTTTCTCATCAGGAGGAACGCATTGATTATCCGTCAAATGGCTTTAGGCCCCATTCAGGCAAACTGTTTCATTCTGGGATGTGAAGAGACGCGTCAAGCCGTGGTCATTGATCCCGGAGACGATGCCGACCGCATCCTCACCAGCCTGGCCGGGGACAGGCTGACCGTCGTTCACATCATCAACACCCACGGCCACTTTGACCATGTCGGCGCCAACAAGCGGCTCAAGGATACCACCGGTGCGGATATCATCATCCACAGTGCCGACGCGCCCATGCTGACCCAGCTGGCGACCACGGCCGCCGCCTGGGGACTGGCGGCGGAGAATTCACCCACTGCGGATCGGCTGCTGAAAGACGGGGATACCATCACCTTTGGCACCCATACCTTAACGGTGCTTCACACACCCGGCCACACCACCGGCGGCATATGTCTTTACATCGAATACATTCAGGCCGGCACCCCGCAAAAGGCGGTATTTGTGGGCGATACGCTCTTTGCCGGCTCAATCGGCAGAACCGATTTTCCCGGCGGCAGTTACGACACCCTGATCAACAGCATCCGGACCAAGCTCTTTGCCCTGGATGATGACGTCAAGGTTTTCCCGGGACACATGGACACTACCACCATCGGGGTTGAAAAGCGAACCAATCCATTTTGCGGAATGGGATAAGACCAGACTATGTCTCTATCCATATCCCGGAAAAAAACCCGCCGCATCATGGTGGGCGGCGTGGCCGTGGGTGGCGGGGCACCCATCAGCGTCCAGTCGATGACCAATACCAAGACCGATGATGTCACCACGACCGTCGAACAAATACGGCGGCTGGAACAGGCCGGCTGCGAAATCGTGCGTGTGGCGGTCCCGGACCGATCCGCTGCCGATGCCATCCCCCGGATCAAAAAACAGATTGCCATCCCCCTGGTGGCGGACATCCATTTTGACCACCGCCTGGCCATCGCATCAGCCAGGGCCGGTGCGGACGGCCTGCGGTTTAACCCCGGCAACATCGGCAACCGAAGAGACATCAAGGCATTGGTCGATTGCGCTGGGGACCACCGGATTCCCATTCGCATCGGCGTCAACGCCGGATCCCTGGAAAAAGACATCATCGATGCCCACAAGGGTGTGACCGCAGCCGGCATGGTAGCAAGCGCGCTGCGACATGCGGCCCTGCTGCAGGATCTGGACTTTCACGCGATCAAGATATCCATCAAGGCATCGGATGTACCGCGAACCCTTGAGGCTTATCGGCTGCTATCAAAACAGACCGACCTGCCGCTGCACGTCGGTGTTACCGAGGCCGGGTCGCTCTATTCAGGCATCGTCAAATCCGCTCTGGGCATTGGCACCTTGCTGGCCGAAGGTATTGGAGATACCCTGCGGGTTTCCCTCACCCGCGACCCGGTGGAGGAGGTCCGGGTGGGCTACGAAATTTTAAGGGCGCTGGACATTCGCCACCGTGGGCCGGAGATCATCTCCTGCCCCACCTGCGGACGATGTGACATCCCCCTGTTTGACATTGTGGACAAGGTGGAAAAAGCACTGATAGCGCGTACCACACCGGTAAAGCTGGCCATCATGGGCTGCGTGGTCAATGGCCCCGGAGAGGCCCGCGAAGCCGACATCGGCGTGGCCGGCGGCTGTGGGGTGGGCATCCTCTTCAAAAAAGGCCAGGTGGTCAAAAAGTTTCCCGAAGACCGGCTGGTGGAAGTGGTGTTGGAGGCCGTGGATGAATTTGAACGGCACGCCAAAACCGAGCGACCAGCGCTTTCAAAAAACGAAACAAACAGGTAGGACCAACCGATGGGAAAAACGCAGAAAAACGCCATCTCGCCCACGCGGG
>JAAUYD010050058.1_pt1 | contig 12273 bp, 16 predicted proteins | sample 7278101 | NCBI WGS metagenome assembly JAAUYD01 (sample SAMN14350128, study PRJNA611818) | marine sediment metagenome | isolation source: surface marine sediment (0.6m) | place: French Polynesia: Moorea | collected 2018-08 | reverse complement strand
TCCTTGTGGATTGTTGTAGATTATGGCACGAGTCAATCGAGGCTGATTTTTAAATTCTCCAGATAGATCGCTACTAGAAGCAGAAGGTAAAAGCTTGAATATATTAGGAAAACCAAGGATTTTTTTGCCTGTTTGGGTTTTGTATCCTCGATAATAAGGAACTATGTTTTCCCCAAATGCTGATTGATATTCATCACTATCGACGTAGGAATCTATTTCTACTTCATAGCCACCTTCATCTAACAATTGACTGTGATATTTCATTTCTTGGTAGCTTTCGGGAGAGCGACCTAAAAGATGCTTAAAATTCAATTCAATTGCTCGATAGCGGGGACAGTTGAGGAAAAATCGCGATCGATAAACTTCTGATTGAGCTAATTGTCGCACGAACTCGCGCACACTTATTTCATCTGCTTTGAGCTTAGATTCTATGTCGATCGGCCTTTCACTTTCCATCAGATAAGTGTTACCTAAAACTTGCCGATAAATAGCTTTAATTAAAGTGTCAAATTCACTTTGAGAAGATCCAGCAACCATTTCAAAAGGTTCTGTATCTTCAAACAAACTCACTCCTAATTGGGAAGCCGTGCCAATTGTTGGATTAATAAAAGTCTCAACCATTTCAATTATCTCCTAAATTTTCTACTTGAAACTCTTTCGTCAAATTTTGTATGAAAACCGCCGTATTTGATCCAATATTGTTTCAGTTCGTGATGGGGCGTGTGCAAACTAGCTTTAGCTTGATACAAAATTACTTTTCGATGATTCCCAATCCAAACTTTTCTAACTGGTTCTACTGAAATTAAACTACCACCTAAACTAGAAACGCACTCTTCAAATCTTTCGACGGTTGAATATTCTAAGGTTTCTAAAATGAAAAAGTTGCCTTCACAAATAAGATGCCTACTTCGGATCCAGCATTGCATCTTTTTTTGAGCTAGTGGCGGTAACATTACTTCTGTCAGCTCCGATACGCTCATTTAATAACCTGCCTTATCAGAAGATGATGCAATTACTTGGGGTAATTCACTAGCAAAACTTTCTCTTTTCTCGAACTTTAAAGGACCAGCGGCAGACCCCCAAATGTGTTCGTGAGTATTGACATCCATTCCTCTATCTAGGCTGATAAAAGTTGTTTCAGTTAGTTCTACTTCATTAACTAAATAAGTTTCACAACCATTGCGTTTAATTAGACATTTATCTCCTTCTACTTTGCCTCGAAAAACATTTCCGTCTTTTTTAAAAACCATTGAGCAGTTATATCGCCTGGTAAGACGATCGCGCTCGATCGTCTTGAGAATCTCTTGATTCCACCCCGCACCTGCATATAATTGGCGATCTTCTAGACCATAATTTTCTATATAAATATCAACTCCACGATCGACTAGCCTGTGTACCCCTTGACGATACGGACTCCAAAGATCGTAGTCATAGGCTTGCTCGGAATAAAACCCTAGACCACAAAAAAAGTCCCAAGGTAAGGGACGAAAAAAAACGCGAATATTAGCATAGTTTTTGGGGTCTGAAAATGCTTGCTTTTGGTTGCTAAAATCTCCGGCCATTAATCTTGCTAAGGAGAGCATTAAATTGTCTTTATTGGCTGTAATCTCGTCAACTGTTTCTGTCATTTTTCAACTCCGATTAATACGTTTTGTAAAAAATTCTTATTAAATTGAAATTCAAGCGTGGTACGATGGAATTCTAAATAATTAAATTATTTAGCTTAAAGAACGAATTTCCGAGGAAAAAGAAGCGGTAGTAACGCCTTTGCCATCACTAGTTTTAATTAAGGACACGCGAAATCTTAAATTAGGGTTGGCAAACCAAATTTTCTCCTCAGCACTAGCTCGATCGTATTCCGTCGAGAGAATGAAAGTGCCTTCGCTGTCAATCTGATAAATGCCAACTGCAGGCATTGTTTCTGCATATCCTCGATCGCGCAGCAATTTACCTTTGCTAGCGTCGTTAGGATCGGGAATTGGCACTAGCACGGTCGTTCCTTTCAGGTTTTCGTCTTCGTCCCAATCAGATTCGCCCTCCCAACTCATCCGAAAAGCATTACTCGCCATCACGGGATCGATGTCGTAAGACTTACACAACTCAATTACTGCTGGGTCGTCAGCAGCTAAATTGATAATGTCTATAGTCGAGAGGATTTCTTCAAAGTGTTGAAATGCTAGATGATGAGCGCTGCGCTGCGATCGCCAACGACCAATTGAAAGATTTACGAATTTGGTAATATCCATTACAACCCCACTCAAATGAAAGCGATAAATTAGACTGAGAGATAAATTAAACTGTTCGATCGAATCGGCTAGCTCGTCCTTGCGAGCGCCATTATTTCAATTAGGATTAAACTCTCGCAGATATTTACTACTGCGATCGCGTAATAGTCCCCGTATGCGATTTAAATAAAGAGTTTCTAGCGCTTTTAACTAAGAAACAATTTAGATTTTCTTGTTGAATGCCGATTCCTAATTCTAGAATTCCTTCTAGCCAACCTACCTGTCTGTTTTTTTCTAATAAATTTAGATTTTTGTCGTCTAATTCGAGAATTTGTTCTTGGAGTTTTACCAAAAGGATGAATTTTTATCCCTTGACTTTCACCACTTTTTTCCTCTTGTTGGCTAGTTGGGTTAGTTTGGGAAATATTCTCTTGTTGTCGAGGAAAGTCGGTATGTTTTTGAGGTTGAGGTGTAGCAGCAGACAAGATCTCGACCTTAGCAATCTTAGCCCCCATCCGTTTGAGGTTACTAATGGTTTGAGAAAGACGGTAAAAAGGAACTTTAATCGTCCAACTACTTTTTCTCTTTACGCTTTGAGCGTAACGCCCTTTAACCTCAATCGCTATGAGTTGGTCTTGTCGATACCCTCGATCGCTAGTATCAGTATTTGTCATAGCTGACATAGATACACCTCAACTTTTTTCTTAGCCTTAAGCTACTCGATCGATGTTAACCTTCTTGGTTATTTTCCTCGTTGCTGACAGGCAATATAGAAATATTGCTAATTTTGCCACCCATACGAGTAATGCCTTGAATAGTTTTAACCATGCGAGAGTAAGGAATCTTGATTTTATAGTTACTCTTGCGGCTCACATCTTGACGACAAACGCCAGTTACTTCAATTTCAACTGTGCGGCCGTTATAATCACTCGTGCTAGTACTGCCAACGGTAGTCATACCAGACATTAACACAACCTCCTTATTTATTAAATGACGAGCTTGTCAGCGAGCGCCGACTATTAACAAAAAAATTAGGCAACTTCAGTGATACTAAGGATTTTGCCGCCCATTTTGTGAATGTTTTGAATTCTCTTAGACAATTGCTCGTAGCTTACTTCAACACTCGTACTGCTCAGCCTATAGACAGGAGTCGCCCCAGCTTTAGCAATTGAGATGCGGAAGCGCTTAGAAGTGTTCGCGGGAGTACCGCCACCAGCAGCAGGAGCCTTAATTTTGGTGGGCAAATTAGCTGCTAGATCGCTTATTAGTTTAGCCTGGTTGCTGCTATTGTCGCTAGTGGCAAATCCCCGATACAAAGAAAATGTGCGGTTAAAGCCCACATTCTTGATGCCTACTTCCGTAGTATTAGTACGAGGATAAGGAACGATATTTTCTCCAAAATTCATCGAATACTCGTCACTATCGATATAGGAATCAATATCTGCTTCAAAGCCCCCCTCGTTATAAATCTGTACGTGCTGAGATATTTCTGCTTGATCTACGGGAGGACGACCTAAGAAATGCTTGCAGTTGAGTTCGATAAAACGATACTGGGAAACACCCTCAAAAAATAAAGAGCGATACAAGTCAGATTTAGCGATCGTACTAACGAAGCCGCGAACAGTAAGATCGCCATTGCGCAACAGCGATTCTGCAGTAATTGGGCGCTGGCTTTCCATTAGATGAGCATTGCCTAAAACCTGCTTGTAAACTGCCCTAATTACTGTCTGCAAATCGTCTTCAGTAGCAGTGGGTTGCAATTCTAGTGGTTCGGTAGTTACCCAAAGTGACACGGCAATTTCTCCTATTTTGGTTATTAATTATTGGTCTATCTCGATTGCTTATTCCTACTAAAAACTAATTAATTTTTTGCTGTTTTAAGCGATTTCTGTGATGCTGACAATTTTGGCACCAGTACGATGAATCCTTTGTATTTGGGGAGTCATCTTACTACCTGAAACAACATACTCGGTAGTGCTAATGCGGCGAGGACTGTCAAATTTAGACCCCTTGACCACAATTTTAAATTTCTTCTCAGTGGCATCTTTATAAGCAGCCATACGCGCTCCTGCTGGCTGAGTAATCTTGTTACCGCTATTGGTAGCAACTGCTTCCACTAAATAAGAACTCTTGGTTGCACTGTCAATTTCTGCAGCACCTCTTAACAGGGAAAGAGTGCGGTTGTAACCTACCTGCTTTTGTCCTGTTTGACTGCTGGCTCCTTGATAGTAAGGAACGACATTTTCGCCGAATTTCTCTTGATATTCTTCGCTGTCGATATAAGAATCGATTTCAGCATCGTAACCAAGTTCTACGCAAATGCGTATGTGTTGAGAAACTTCTGCTTGGTCTAGGGGTGCGCGACCTAATAAGTGCTTGAAGTTCAATTCTACAAAACGATAGGGAGCGCAGGATTCAAAATAGCGAGCGCGATAAAAGTCCGATTTAGCTGCCATTCTTACGAAGTCTCTCACGGAGATGCTGCGATCGCACAACTGAGATTCTGCACTGACCAGCCTTTCGCTGTCCATTACGTGGGGATTTCCCCATACTTGTCTGTATACTGCTTTAATTATCGTGCCTACTTCTTCAGTGCTGCTGGTGGGCCATAGTTCTAAGGGTTTGCCTCCAAAGGCATCTAAACCAAATTTTACAGTTGGAGCTGTAGCTAGCATTTTTTTTCCTCCTTAATTGGGTAAATTTTTTACTTCAATAGCAAAGGACGGGAAATTTTTTTCCCATCCTCTAATCCCCTATTTTCTTAGCTAACTGGGGTAATGCTGGCGATCTGACCGCCTTGGCGGTGGATCCGCTTATATTCTTCTGAAAGCTTGTCAAAAGGAACTAGATATACTTTGTTGGAGCGACGGAATTTTGAGACTCGATTTACTGCTCCTGGGGAGCGATAGGCTGTTACCTCAATGCGGTAAACTTTACCGTTAGAAGTTGCGCCAAATCCCTGACGGCTGCGCGATCCCAAAGTTGTATCTTTGAAAGACCAACCATTTCCAGCAGCACCGCTCGAAGGGGGAACTACGGCTATGGGGGTTTCTTGGATTACGTATTTATTTAGTACGGGACTTTTACCAGCAAGGGAGCCTTTGAAGTCGCTACTAGAAGCACCGCGCAATAGGGCAAACATGTGAGTAAACGCAACCATTGTTTTGCCTGGTTGGGTTTTATAGCCCCGATGATAGGGAACTATGTTTTCTCCGAATACACTTTGATACTCGTCGCTATCGAGGTAAGAATCTATTTCTGCCTCGAAGCCTTCGCTATCCAAGATGTTGCTTTTGGATCTCATCTCGTCGAAGCTATCGGGAGCGCGACCGAGTATGTGTTTGAAATTCAGTTCGATCGCTCTGTAGCGAGGACAACTATCGAAGAAACGAGACTGGTAAAGACCCGATTTACATACTGCACGGACGAACTCGCGCACGCTGAGTTCGCCGTTTTTTAACTTGGACTCTTCAATACTCAGGCGTTCGCTCTCCATGACGTAGGCATTACCTAAAACTTGTCTGTAAACGGCTTTAATAATGCTGTCTACTTCTTCTGTCGAACGACCTGGAATGAGCTCTAAGGGAGCTGTATCTTCAAATAGACTGACACCTAATTCTGATGCGGGTCCAAAAACCATTTAAAAATCTCCTTAGTAGGAATAGAGGTTTTCCAAAAAGGTTGTTATTTTTTTTACAAAAATTAACAAATATACTTGGTACATTTTAGGAATTAACTCCTGATGCCCTAAGCGGTATTTGTCACGATTTATACGGTTTGCCAGCCGCGTCTTTAATTAAAGCGCGGACGAAAAATAATTAGCGATATATATCGCAGATCCCTTTTTAGGGGTAAATAGACACGCGTGCAGTCTTTATATTCTTCCTGCTTATTAGCCGGAAACGTTTATCCTGCACTACTTGCTGTCAGCTATCTAAAGGTTTGGAGCCATAATGACTTTATCTTTAGAACAGGATGCTGACTATTTATACTCGTGCTACAACTTTTCTAACTGCTGTACCGATTGAAACGCAATGGAACAAAGAATCAATAGATGCTTTATTGCATAACGATCCCCTCAGCACGATCGTTTTAGAGGAAGTTGCCAGTACTTACCTTTAGAGTATTTTTACACCCTTTCCTTAACCTTTATACAATGCTCTACGAGTTGTTATTGTTAAGTTTTGTAATACTTAATAATAATTTATAACTTAAAATAAAAAAAAATGTGAAATTCAATTACGACACGCTAACTTTTTGCTCGACTCCAAAGCCAACTAGAACTACCTGTTCTAAAGGTTTTCCATCACTCGGACGGAGATAGTTAAGAATTTTTCTGATGCGTAAGTTAGGGTTAATCAGAGTAATGGAATCAACAGATACTACACGAGTATAGTTGGTGGTCATCAATAATTCTCGATTTCTGGGATCGAAGCGAAAATGAGAAACTATTGGTCTGGCTTCTTCGTAAGCTCTATCTCGCAGATAATCTCCTTCTAGATAGGGAAGATTTTCCTGTTTGGGGACAAAAAGTAAATTGAGGTTTTGAGATACTTCTTCTCCTTTTTCAGAAATGGTGTAAAAACCGAGATTGAAGCCAGGAAGCATTTCTAATTCTGAGGCTCCCAGATATTGATTGTCTTCTAAAACCTTGCTCTTAGCCTCAGTAGTGAGAGGTTTGACATTGAATGTAGTGCGCGATCGCTCTACTTCTCGATCGCTTAGATAGTGATAAGTTCTTTCTGTTTCCCAATTACCGACGCAACAATCAAAAAAATACTTAAATTTAGATGTGTCCATAGTTTTAGCTGTTGGCTGTTGGCTGTTGGCTGTTAGCTATTTGCTGTTGGCTGTTTGTTACTCCCGATCTCTCCGTCTCCCCCTCTCCCCCTCTCCCCCTCTCTGCCTTATCTCTCCTGCAATTATTATTCGCTAGCACCTGCTTTCTTCAGTAATTCTACTGCTTTTTGAGCGTTAAATGACTTTTTCGCCTCCTTTAAAGCTGTGTTACCCCAGCGATTTTTGAGGGAAAAGTCAGCACCGCGTTCTAACAATACTTCTAGAGTCTCGAGATCTCCTCTTGCTGCTGCTGTCATTAAAGGAGTCACTCCACCGATGTTTTGAGTATTGACTTCAGCACCGCGTTCGATTAAAGCTTCTACTGTATCGACTTTACCGTTATCTGCGGCTAGATACAAAGCAGTATCGCCAATATTGTTGGTGGCATTTATTTCTCCCCCTGCTTCGAGCAATTGCTTTACTAGCAACGTTTCCCCGTGACGCGCTAAAGACATTAATAATGTTTCTCCGTAGTGGTTGCGATCGGTTGCTGTTGCGCCTCGATCGAGTAGAAGGATGACAATTTCTCGATATTTTGATTCGGCTGCGTACATTAAGGCTGTGTAGCCTGCCTCATTTTTAATATTGACATCAGCGCCGCTACGGAGCAAAATTTTTACTATTTCCAAATATCCTTCTGCTGCTGCCCACATTAAAGCCGTAGTACTAGAGGGATCCAGAGCGTTTACATCAACACCTGTATCTAACAAATCTTTTACTGTCTCTAACTCACCTTTGATAGCAGCCTTGAATAATTCTTTTGTTGCCGAGGACATGAATTTGGCAATCTCAGCGTTGCATTTTAACTATATAAGTTAATACTATAGTTGTTTTTCTTAAACCCGCGCAAACTATTTAAGTAAATTGTTTTAATTTAGCGATCGCGCGGTCAAAATAGGGAGCTAGGTTGTCTCTTTCTTGAAGCTGAAATTCTTCTAAACTAAAGATTTTCAAATTTTCCAATCCCGTAACCATTGCTTTTAAGGGAACCCGCAATTCTTGATAGAGCAATTCCATATTTTTTAGCCCTTCATCCGAAGTATATTCGGTAATTTGACCGGCGATACCGTAGGTAATGCAGCGTAAAAAATGCCAGAAGTCTCGCCAACAAGCTTCGGCTCTTACCGGAGGATATAGTTCTCCTCCTGGCTCGGTAATATGAGGATATTGAGCCAAAACTTGTTTTCTAGCGCGATCGATAATTTGAGGGGCTTTTTCTCGCAATAATTTAACTTTTTCTAGGGACGACGAGCTGTTTGGAGATAAAGTTTTAATTTCTTCTAAATCGCGATCGGTGAGATAGCGTTTTTCTTCCTCAGCTTTCTGAAAAATTTCTATCACTTGTTGGGAATATATTGTTCCCCAGGTGTCAAAGCTGACCATTCTCGCTTTGGGAATCAACTGTTTTGCTTTTTCACTCAAGTAACTATTCATAATTTTTCCCGAGTTTAAATCCAGTAAACAGACTTAACTCTCCCTCATTTTAGAGGGAGGTCGCTCCGATCGAGTGTGCCATTATTTATTGCATAGCAGCTTGTTGGCTTCTGAGTCTTTCTAGAGCCGCGTCTATCTTAGCTATTTCTGGATTTGACTGTATGTGTTCGGTAACAACTTTTTTTGATAATTTAATTTTTTGAGCCATTTGAGCGACATCATTGATAATTCTTTCTCGGTATTGTTCTAATTCAACGATCGTCGCTTCAATTTCGGCTGCTGATACGGTTTGTTGAGAAGTTTCTGACATAATTAACTGTTTCCTTAACTGGTTTAGGTTACTGTATCATCAATGCGCTCGCGGCCAAGAGGAGTCTGAGAAATGCTATTTACCTTATATGTTCCCCCCATAATAGACTAGGCTTTAAGGCTAGTCGAGGTAAACTAAGGGAAAGAAAAAAATATAAATTTAATTTTATGGAAATCGATCGAATTAAAGAATATTTAACCAGTAACAACTCCCAAGAACGAATGAAAGCAATTACGGAGTTGAGAAACTACGATTCTGAGGTAGCGGTTCCTCTACTGCTTAGTGCGATAAAAGACGAAGAGTTTTTAGTCCGTTCTTTTGTGGCTATGGGATTGGGTAGAAAACGCAATTCTGAATCTTTTGCTGCCCTGCTAGAGTTGATGAAGTTCGATCGAGATCCTAACGTGCGCGCAGAAGCTTCTAATTCTTTATCTTTCTTCGGTCAAGTTGCGGCCCCTCACTTAGTATTATCATTCAACCAGGACGATCACTGGTTAGTGCGTCGCAGTATTTTAGCTGCTTTGTTGGAATTAAACTGTACCGAAGAATTGTTTGAAGTTTGCGCTTGCGGAATTAAAGGAGAAGATCTCACTGTAAGGGAAGCTTGCGTTGAGGGGTTTGCTTTTCTTGCTAGTAGTGTTAAGCAAAAAGAAGCTTTAGAGCAACTTATATCACTCCTCGACGAAGATTGGTGGCGTTTGAGAGTGCGTTTAGCTAAAGCTTTAGGCAAATTTGACTTGCCAGAAGCTAAGGAAGCTTTATATAAATTGAGAGAAGACGAAGACCATAGAGTGGTAGGAGCTGCTTTAGAAGCTTTGGTTTAAGATCGAGTTATCTATTATCCTCCTGGGGGAGCGGTTGGAATTCACCAATATGTGCCCATTCTGGATCGTATGCTGCGTCTGCCATTTGCGACACTAGTCGGCATTCTACACAACGAAAAGGAAAGTGCCAAAATCGCAGTGACTCGTTCCCATCGTAAGTGACTCGCCAATCACCATTGCACCTCGGACATCGGCGGTTCTGTTCCCGATCGCCCCTTCCGTAGTAACGCATTAGAAAGTAGTAGGTAGGCTTCTTCAAAACAGCTTCGATGTTGGCAGCCAACTCCATTCCTTGCTTTGCCAGCAGGGAATGGGGAGATGCCAATTGCTGGTAAGCAGCTATTTCCAGTTCGCCAGAAGAGAACCAAATATTATCCATACGGTTGTATTCGCGAGACCAAAAGTAAAGGCGTTCGCGATCGTCGTCTTCGATCGGAATTAGGTAGCTTGGAAGAGGTTCCCCTGTATCTCCGCAGCAGATTGGTGACGCACCGTCGAATGAAGAAAACAGGTAAAGAAAGGAGGACGTGCTAAAGTCGTGGAAGTTGTTAGGAACTTCATCTGCCAGAACCTCCCACGAAGGATCTGAACCGAATAGCTGGCGTATCAATTCGAGATCTTTCATCCCGTATTGGGAATAAAAATCTTTCTGCGTAGCATCAGGACGGGCAAGATAAGCGTAGGCAACATATTTTCCTTTACACAGGGAATGAAGAAAGTCGCCGCAGATTTGTCCGTTTCTTTGGAGCGAGATTAGATAACTGGTTATAGCTTCATCTACCTCAGTCTTGTCAACCCTAGTCGGAGGCAAACCGAATGTTGCTTGTGATAATAACATTTTGTGACATCCTACCCATCAAAAATTATAGTTGGGGACTTCCCGCTCGCAGGTTAAATTTTACTGTTCCCCTTTCCATGTTTCCTGTTCCCTCCAGCTGGAGGCTGGGTCAAATTGGCAAACCACTACGTAAGCGCTTAAGCATCAAAGGAATGCGAATAATAAAGAGTCTGAGCAATGCAATTGTGCTCTCAAAATCGGGATACTTTTGTAGCAAATATAGTATTGCTGACGGACTCAGCCACAAACCCTTTTGGGACAGATCCTGAGCGAGTTCTGTTCCCTTGAGATTCGTTTTAAGTATATCTTTTAACTCAAGACTTGATGGTAAGCTGTTGGGGCAGGCAGATGAATCGTAGCTCGAATTTACCCATGACGGTTCCTTTCCTTGGTTGTAAGTTTTAGCTTCAGGATGCCCAAATCCAATATTACGGGTGAAGGAAGTTTTTGGTACGACGTGTATTTTGTTGTTATAAAAGGCAGCAAGTGTCATGGTAATAACCCAATCAGTTTTATTATTTTTCTCTAACCAAAACTGATTGACCAAAGTCATTTTAGTTTGTAAGGTTGCTGGAATTTTGTAAAAACTGCCAAAGGGATTATATTGTGGCGATCGATTCACTAAGTTTATTTCATTCCAACGATCTGCCCATATTGCCCATCCCCAAGAAAAAACTCTGTTAGATACTTCAAAATCTTTATCAATTAATGGTTGTAGCTTTTCAGGAAAGTTGGCATAGGCACTAACAGAAAATACTTGCTCGTGTTCCCGATATGCTTCTAATAAACGGCACATTCGATCGTAGAAGTATGTATTGGGAACAATGTCATCTTCTAAATAGACAAGAGAGTCATAAGAAGATAGAACTTCCGTCAAACTAAGAATTACGTTTCGATCGCAACCTAAATTTTCCGCTCGCTCCACAATCTTAACAGGAATTGTCTCAGAAAAATCTTTTAGTAAAGAGATACATCGATCGACTAAAGGACGGTCATTTTCAGTTCTTATACCATCAATAAAAGCAATTATCTGTTTGGGAAGTAAAGATTGCTGATTCAGCCCAATTAAGACCTCTTTAAGTAAGTCAGGACGAGTAAAAGCTATTATTACAATTGGAGGCAATTTTTCGGTTAGGGCTACATCATTCAGAGAAACAGGCAACTTTATAGAACTACTCATAACTACCTCTCATTTATATAACTTTTCGTTCGTCCAATTTAGTCAAAGTCTAATTAATTATTATAGAGAAACTTTCTGAATTTAATTGACAAAGTTGCTAAATGATTCATTGCAAAGAGTCCATAGCTAAATGCCAATCCTAAACAAAAATTAAAACTTAATTTTAGTATTTTTAGTTATTTTGATATTAAAATATATAGTCGGCAAATTAGTATAGTGATATTAGAAATGTAGCTCAAAGAAATGATTTAATTCAATAACCCCTACCTGCCCTTCGGGAGGAGGTAGGGGCGTGTGGGAATCAGTCCACCATAACCATTGAATAGTACAAGAGCCTCAATCTGATCCGCACTTCCAGATATTTCGCCAGTCTGGATTATCTGCAAACCTACTGATTATAGGTGCTTCTAATGGGAGGACATTTTGATGGAGGTGTACGAGGCGACTAAATACTTAAACTCGGAGGATTATCTCTTGAATCGAGTACCAGTAGTAGACAAAAACAATGTCCCACTAATGCCAACCAAATGCTCTAAAGCTCGCAAATTAGTACGGGATAAAAAAGCAATTGGCAAGTGGAACAAATTAGGGCAGTACTACATTCAGTTAACTTTTGAGCCATC